>Ga0206125_10000016_pt1 | contig 262581 bp, 249 predicted proteins | sample Helgoland_Spring_4_FD_148598 | JGI IMG/M metagenome (GOLD analysis project Ga0206125, IMG submission 148598) | Pelagic subsurface seawater microbial communities from Kabeltonne, Helgoland, North Sea - Helgoland_Spring_Bloom_20160331_1 | ecosystem: Environmental > Aquatic > Marine > Epipelagic...
TGGACCTGTAACTTCTACCTCCAAATAGCTCAGCCCTTTCAGTCCAGTTGTGATGGATGGTGTATCGTTTGCAATAATTCCTGTATCTGAAATTAAGATGGCATCACACTTTAACCTTTCCTTATTTTCTTTTACAAAAACACCTAAATTTTCAGAGCCTACTTCTTCCTCTCCCTCAATCATGAACTTTACATTACACGGTAAAGTGTTAGTATTCATCATCAATTCAAAGGCTTTTACATGCATGTAAAATTGTCCCTTATCATCACAAGCCCCTCTTGCAAATATTGCTCCTTCTGGGTGAATATCCGTTTTTTTAACAACTGGCTCAAATGGTCCGCTTGTCCATAATTCTAAAGGGTCAGCTGGCTGAACATCATAATGCCCGTACACCAAAACTGTTGGTAAATTGGCATCAATAATTTTCTCTCCATAAACGATAGGATAACCTTCCGTTTTACAGATTTCAATATTATCAGCCCCTGCATCCTTCATTGCTTTTGCTACTGCATCCGCACAGTTTAAAACATCCTCACTATAAGCAGGATCGGCTGAGATAGATGGTATTTTTAAAAGGTCAATTAATTCGTTAATGAATCTGTCCTTGTTTTCGTTTATGTAATTATTTATGTGTTCCATTTTTTTTATTTTAATTTGCTAATAATAATTTGTTTTTGGGAGTCATTTGTGAATGAGGATAAATCATAATCTCCAAATTTATTTTCAATTTCAAATCCATTAAACCTTAGATAATTTTCTAATTCTTGAGGGAAAAACATTCTCATATTTAGATTTTCTTTACTTTCTTTTCCATTAATGTTATAAAACCAATTAATATAATTGACCTGTTTAATTTGGTCATAATTATTTGACTCCATTAAAGTAACTTGATCTTCTCCATAAGGATTTTTATAAGTAGAAACTTCTGACTTTTTATTACTATCTCTTAATAAAAAGTTGAAATTAGGTTTAAACACATCAATAATAAACCGACCACCTGTTTCAAGGTGTTTTTTAACATTTTCAAAACAAGAAATTATACTATCAAAATCGTGCAAATGACAAATTGAGTTAAAAGGAAAAATAATTAATGAAAATTTCCTGTCCAAGTTGAAATCCCTTACATCACCAATTATTAATTCAATGTCTAAATTTTGTTTCTGAGCTTTTTCTTTTGCCTCACTAATCATTCCGTTTGAGATATCTATTCCAACAATATCTATTCCTTGTTTTGCGAGTGGCAATGTAATTCTACCTGTTCCACAAGCTAGCTCTAAGGTTTTCTCTCCAAATGATTTTGCCATTTCCAGATAAAATGGAACATCATGATTGAAATTATTTAAGGCATCATAATGCTTACCATCTCTATAAATTTCTTCATGATCTATTTTCATTTAATCAAGATATTTCCAGTCATTTCAGTTGGAGTTTCCACCCCCATTATTTGTAATATAGTAGGAGCAATATCTCCTAGTTTTCCGTTTTCAATTGCATCCATTCCTGTGTTAAGCGCAAAGCAAGGAACCATGTTTGTACTGTGTGCTGTGTTGGGTGAGCCATCCTCATTTATTGCAAAATCTGCATTCCCATGGTCGGCAATAATGATAAAAGCATAATCATTTTTTAGCCCTGCTTCCACTACTTTTCGTGTGCAAGTATCTATTGTTTCTACAGCTTTTTTTATTGCACTATAATCGCCAGTATGCCCAACCATATCTGGGTTTGCAAAATTCAGACAGACAAAATCAGTTGCTCCTTTTTCTAATTCTGCAACAATAGTTGCTGTAACTTCAGGAGCACTCATTTCTGGTTGCAAATCGTAAGTTGCTACTTTGGGTGAGTTTACCATTAATCGTTTTTCTCCTTTAAAGTCTGTTTCTCTTCCTCCTGAAAAGAAGAAAGTAACATGAGGATATTTCTCAGTTTCTGCAATTCGGATTTGTGTTTTATTGTTGCTTTCCAACACTTCCCCTAAAGTATTTTTGATATTGTCTTTATTATAAATTACATTTACATTTTTGTAAGACGCATCATAATTTGTCATTGTTGTATAATGCAGATTTAAGGTTTGCATTCCAAAATCTGGCATATTGGTTTGAGTAAGTACAGTTGTAATTTCTCTACATCTATCTGTTCGGAAATTGAAACAAATTACTGCATCATCTTCCAGAGTTTTTGCAACAATTTTTCCTTTTTCATCAACAGAAATTATTGGTTTTATGAATTCATCTGTTACACCATTATCATAAGATTTTTGAATGCTATCCACAAGGTTTTGAGAAGACTCCCCTTTTCCTTTTGTGAGTAAATCATAAGCCAGTTTTATTCTTTCCCATCTTTTATCCCTGTCCATAGCATAATATCTACCACAAACGGAAGCAATTTTTGCTCCAAATAAATTCTTCTCTAATTCTTGAATGAATCCTTTTCCACTTTTAGGGTCGCAATCTCTACCATCTGTAAAAGCATGTACAAATACTTTTTCAACCCCTTCTTTTTGTGCTAATTCACACAATTTGTACAGGTGGTTTTGATGAGAATGAATTCCTCCATCAGAAACTAAACCGATAAAGTGAAGTGCTTTATTAGTATGTTTTGCATAAGTAAAGGAGGCTTTCAGATTTTCCATTTCAGCAATAGAATTATCCTTACAAGCAATATTAATTTTTGCTAAATCCTGATACACAATTCTACCAGCACCAATGTTTAAATGACCAACTTCCGAATTTCCCATTTGCCCTTTTGGCAAACCTACATGCTCTCCAAAAGTCTTCAGTTCGCAATTAGGATGTTTCTGGTACAAAGAATCAATAAAAGGAGTATTAGCATGGTGTATAGCGTCCGACTTGGTTTTGTCACCATGCCCCCAACCATCTAAAATAATAAGTGCTGTTTTTTTACCTTTCATTCCGGCAAATGTAGTTATTCCATTTCAGTTGTAATAGAAACTGAAAAATTATATAAGGTGCATAAAGGATGCCACCATAATAGAGGATATGGTAATACCACTACTAATAGCAATAAGTGATTTTTGATATGAAATGCCAAATATAAAAGCTGCAATTGTCCCTATGTAAGCGCCAGTTACAGGCAAAGGAATCATTACAAAAATCATCAATCCCCAAACCCCATATTTTTTTATCACCTCTTTTGTTTTAGTTCTTGCTCTTAAGGCTAAAAAAAGAGCCGTTTTCTTATAAAATGGATTTTTCCAAAGGTGTTTATTTGCCAATTCAATTACTTTATAGAATATTGGGAAAACTAATAAGTTTGCTACTAGCCCTACAATAAAAACTAGCATAATTGGCAATCCATTTAACTCTCCATAAGGGATGCCCGCTCTTGCCTCTCCAAAAGGAGAAAAGCTAATTAAGAAAGTAAATAAAATATCTTGAAGCATTGCTGAAATTTAAGATTGCGAATATAAATAATTTGCTTCTAATTCCCTCTAATTTTAACTATTAAAAAAAAGTATTTTTTATTTTCTGATTTCATTGTAAAAACTACTTTTCATAGTTTGATGAATAACATTCTCTTTACCTAATCTTTCAGGGTGAAATTGAACTGCAATCATAAAGGGATGAACTGATTTATCCATTACAACCGCCTCTGGTAATCCATCAAAAGCACGGGCAATAACGCGTAAATGATTGGGCATAATTTTAAGCCCTTGATGATGCCAAGAGTTGACTATAATTGTATCTGTACCATTTGGAAAAATTAAAGAACACGTATCTGTCAAAACTATTTTATGATTTACTTCTCCTTTATTTCTGTGGATTACTGTTGTTCCAATTTCTGTTGGAATATCGCCATATAGAGTTCCTCCACTTGCAACATTCATCATTTGAATTCCTCTACACACCCCAATTAAAGGAACTTTATTGATAAAAGCAAAGTCAAATAATTTACGTTCAAGAGTATCTCTTTCGTAATTAATGTCACCACAAACTGCCAAATTTATGGTATCATTATATTGTAAGGGATTGATATCCTCCCCTCCGGTAAGGATAATGCCATCCGCTAATGCTAAAATAGAATCCGTATTTTTTATGGTGTAAGCGTCTAGAATAATCGTGTTGTCATCCGTCATCCATTTTATATAATTTGAAGATGCTTTAGATAGTATAATTGTTTTGGGTTCTTTTTTTTGACAAGAACATAAAACTAAAATTATTGACAGAAATAGTAGTTTTTTTATCATTTTATTGCGTTTTTTAGTCACTTTTGTGCGTTTTTTATCAATTTTAAATTTAAATATAATAGTTTAGTAAAATAAAAAACAGCCAAAACTTTATATTTTTACACAAAAATGCAATAATTTACACCAAACTTAACATTTTTCGCATAATCTCATCACTTTCCCACTCTTTTTCAATATTTGGTGTTTTCATAATTTCTTCCATCATTTTTTCTTGTTTCATTCCAATTTCCCAAGCATCAGCATAAGGGATATTAGTAAAACTAACCATAGAATAAAGTGGAGTCCATTTATCAGGATATAAATTAGAAAATTTCTTTTCTATTTCCTTCTGCAGTAAAAATGTAGGATCAGCTGTATTATCACGCATTACAATAAAATTCTGCATAGACAAATCCTGCAACCCATCACCATTAGGCTTTCTGCTTTTAGAATATTCTTCAAAGCATGACTTTAAATCATCTCCATGCTTATCTAATAATTCATCTAACATTCTACAATCCTCAAGACTTGCATTCATACCTTGTCCGTAAAACGGTACAGTTGCATGAGCAGCATCCCCAATTAACACGGAAGTATCTTTTATATGCCAAGGATAAGTTTTTATAATACCTAAGCCAGAAGTAGGATTAGCAATCCACTGTTCATATAAATCAGGAACTAAATCTAAAAAATCAGGAAAAATAGTGCTGAAATAATTTTCTACCTCTAACTTTGAGTTTAGACCTTCAAAAGATTTCTCTCCTTTTTTAGGCGCAAATAAAGTGCAAGTAAAACTGCCATCCAAGTTAGCTAATGCAATAAGCATAAACTCTCCTCTTGGCCAAATATGTAAAGCATTCTTATCTAATAAAAAAGTTCCGTTTTTACCTGGAGGAATATGTAATTCTTTATAGTCATGTTCGATTTTATTATAACTATAGTCATGATCATACTGCACTACCATTTGCTTCCTAACGGCTGAAAAAGCTCCATCAGCTCCAATTATCAAATCAGATGTGACGGTTTGCTTTTGATTTGTATTAGTGTTTTCAAAAACTACACTTGCCTGCTCAAGGTTAGCTTCTACGCATTTCTCATTAAAATAAAGATTCGCTCCATTTTTTGCAGCCAATTTCATCATTAGTACATTTAATTGTGCTCTTGATACAGAATAAATTGCCTGACCATCATTTCCGTAAAGTTGCACTGTTAAATTACCTTTATCATCATGCATTATTCGTTTATCCATAGGTATAGCAATTTTCATTACCTCAGAGTCAACCCCAACCTTTTTTAATGCAGTCAAACCCCTTTTTGAAAGTGCTAAATTGATAGACTTCCCTGCAGTAATAATCTCTGAACGCAAGTCGTTTCTTCTTTCAAAAATAGAAACATGATGCCCTCTTTTGGTTAAATATAAAGCACATAATGAACCTGCTAATCCAGCTCCTACAATTGTAATACTCTTCTGCATTATAATTCTTCTTTTAGGATATTATAAAAATTAAACACATCCTGAAAACTATTGTAAAGTGGAATAGGCGCCACACGAATTACGTCCGGTTCTCTCCAATCCGCAACTACTCCTTTTTCTGTAATGGAATCAAACAAAGTTTTATTACCATTTTTGACTCGGATAGAAAGCTGGCAACCTCTTTCTTTTGGTGTAATAATTTCTATTCTATCAGTATCGATTTTATTCAATAAATACAATAAGTAATTTGTTAATTCTTTAGATTTTGCAACTAACTTATCCATTCCCACCTCATCAAAAATAGATAGAGAAGCACGAATTGCTGCTAAAGATAAAATTGGAGGATTACTCAATTGCCACCCCTCGGCTGATTGTATAGGATTAAAACTATCTGGCATTTTAAATCTATCCTCTTTGTTGTGCCCCCACCAACCTGCAAAACGGTTAAGTTTTGTAGCATGATGTTTTTCATGTACAAAAGCTGCTGCTACAGATCCAGGGCCAGAATTCAAGTATTTATAAGAACACCAAACTGCAAAATCAACCCCCCATTTATGCAGTTTTAATTTAATATTTCCTGCTGCATGCGCCAAATCAAAACCAACATTAATTCCCTTGGCTTGAGCAAATTTTGTAATTTTTTCAAAGTCAAAAACCTGACCCGTATAATAGTTTACGCCTCCCAACATAATAAGTGCAATATCCTCTCCTTCTCTTTCAATTATTGCAGCAATATCTTCTGTTCGTATTGCAGATTCACCATCTCTTGGCCTTAGTTTTATCAAAGAAGTTTCCGGAGACAGTCCATGGTGTTTTATCTGAGATTCTACTGCATAGATATCAGATGGAAATGCATCTCCCTCAATAATAATTTTATGTCTTTTTTCAGTAGGCTGGTAAAAAGAAACCATCATTAAATGCAGGTTTACCGTTAGGGTGTTCATAGCAACCACTTCAGTTGGTTTTGCTCCAACAATTTTAGCATAACTCTCGGTTAAAAATTCATGATAAGGCATCCAAGGGTTTTTGGCATGAAAATGTCCTTCCACCCCAAAAGTAGCCCAATCTTCCAACTCCTGATTTAAGAATTCCTTGGTGCGTTTAGGCTGCAATCCGAGTGAGTTCCCACACATGTAAATATGCTCTTCTCCATTTTTTTGCAATGGAATATGAAACTCATTTCTATAATTACTTAATTCATCTTTTGCATCTAAACTTAATGCGAAATCTGCTGTATTTTTATACTTCATTTATCTTGTAAATTATGGGTCTGCTTGGTGCTGCATCCGAAACAAATGCAGGGATTTGCAGATTTAATAGATAGGTTCCATCTTCCACAGAAGAAGGAACAAAAATCATTTCTGTAATGGTTTTATTTTGGGTGTTCGGATTCAACTCTTTCCCTTTTGTTTCCCAAAAAATACTATGAGCAGATAGATGTCCGTCATCAAACAATCTATCTACTGAAGGAGTGTCCACCAATAAATGTTTCACTCCTAAACTTACTAGATAATCCATTGCATCTATACTAAAAAAAGCAGGAGTTTCTTTCATATAATCTCTACTTTTCTTTTCTTCAGAATTAGGAAGTGTTCGTATAATAATTCCTTTTAATAACTCAATATTGACTCCTTTGAGTTGAATTTCCAAATCCTCCTTGGTGATTACTAAATCCTCTTTATTTAAATCAGGAGTATAATTTTCATTAGTATTTTTTGGAATAACCGAAACTAAAGTTGATGGAATTAATTCATCATTCAAAGACGATAATATATCAATTCTTTCATCTGTAATATGACCAATACATTCTGTATGCGTTCCGTTACAATGAGGAGTAAAACTATAGGTTTCAAAATTACAAGGGCCTCCTTTTCGTGTATCGCCAATAAATTGTCCGTCCTGGTAAGGTGCTGAACTTGCTCTATCAACCCCATAAGTATTGGGCTGTTCTCCATTAAAATTTAAAGGAATAGAAATGTCATTTCCTTTAGAGAAATCAACTTGACATTTTGAGTTTCCTATTTCTACTACTGCCTTCATTATATGAAATCTTCTTTTTTCATATTTAACCAGTTCAATGCATTACCAGAAAGTAATTTCTCTTTTACATTAATTGGGTAAGGCATACCATGTATCAATTTTCCTGGGTCCAATTCTCCTAAAGGGAAAGGGTAATCAGTACCCAAAGCCACTTTATCTTCACCTACTAATTCCACAAGATACTCCAACATCTTATCATCATGTACCAAAGAATCTAACCAAAATTCTCCTAAATAATCTTTTGGATTTACATTATTATCCACCGCAACCAAATCCGGACGCACATTAAATCCATGCTCAATTCTTCCGATAGTTGCAGGGAAAGAACCTCCACCATGAGCAAAAGCAACTCTCAATTTTGGAAATTTTTGAAACACGCCACTAAAGATCATAGAACAAATTGCAAGAGAAGTTTCCATTGGCATACCTACTAACCATGAGAGCCAATACTTATCCATTTTCTCTTTTGCCATCCACCACCAAGGGTGAATAAAAATACACATGTCCAACTCCTCACATGCTGCATAAAAAGGGACAAAGGAAGGGTCGTCCAAGTTTAAACTATTGATATGAGAGCCAATTTGAACTCCTTTAAAGCCTAATTTTTTAGCTCTTTCTAATTCTTTAATTGCCATGTCAGTGTTCTGCATAGGCACATTTGCCAAGCCAACAAATCTTTTAGGATTTGCATCCACTACTTTTATCAAATCATCATTTATAAATTTAGAAATATCCGATCCATCTCTAGGACTAGTCCAATACGAAAACATAACCGGAACGGTAGATAAAACCTGAACATCAACATCCTGATGATCACATTCAGTAATTCTCACTTCAGGATCCCAACAGTTTGATTCTACTTCTCTAAAAAACTGATCATTCATCATCATTTTAGCACAACAAGGTTTATGGTGTTCTAATTGTACAAACTCTCCATACCCAAATCGTTTATTGAAGTTAGGGATATCCTTTGGTAGGATATGAGTGTGAATGTCAATCGTAAATAATTTCTTCTTCATATTTATATAAATCGTTTGTCTATTTCCATGATGTGTCCGCAACTATTACAAGTTCTTTTGTCTTCTGAAGAATAAAATTCTTTAAATCTTGGTTGAAAATCTTTTTCTACATTGGTAAGTTGAAAATAAGTGTCATGAAGTGGCTCGTTACATTTATCGCAAAACCACATAAGCCCATCTCTTTCTTTTGCAGTTCTTTTGCATTCAATTACTAAACCAATTGAACCTTCTGAACGCATAGGAGAATGGGGGACTTTTGCTGGCAATAAAAATACTTCTCCTTCTTTAACTGGCACATCAATAGCCTTTCCATCTTCTTGAATACGCACTACAATATCTCCTTTTATCTGATAAAAGAATTCTTCTGTTTCATTGTAATGAAAATCCTTACGGACATTCGGACCACCCACTACCATGATAATAAAATCTTCCGATTCAGTATACACACATTTATTCCCAACTGGGGGTTTTAATAAATCTTTATTATCTTCTATCCATTGTAGGAAATTGAAAGGTTTTCTAATACTCATAATTTTAGGTTTTAATGGTTGCTATTACTTTTAATTCTATTGCAATTGGAGTTGGTAAACTCTTTATTTCAATAGTAGTTCTGCAGGGTTGATTATCTTTAAAATATTCGGCATAAATTTTATTGTAGGTATTAAAATCATCCTTCATATTGGTAAGGAAAACTTGAACATCTACCATGTTATCCCAAGATGAACCTGCATCTTCTAAAATAAAACGGATGTTATCAAAAACAGAATGACATTGCGTTTCTATATCATAACTTTCAATCTCTCCTACACTATTCAAAGTTACTCCCGGAATATCTGTTTGTCCTGCTTTTCTGGGTCCTACTCCTGATAAGTACAATATATTGCCAACCTTGCGAGCATGAGGATATAATCCTACTGCTTGTGGTGCTCTATCTGAATTAAATTTTTCTCCGTTCATTTTTCTAAATTTCTTTATACATATAATAATGAGGTCCTATTGCTTCAATATCAAAAAGCTCTCCGATAATCTTAAATCCTACAGATTTATAAAAACTGACTGCCCCTAAACGGGCATTACACCACAGCATATCACAGTCTCTTTTTTTAAGTTCTTTAAATGATTCTTCCATCAAATCTGAAGCATAACCTTTTCTTTGAAATCGAGAGTCAGTTGCCATTCCTCTTAATCTATATGCTCTGTTTGATTTTATCTTTATTGATTTTTCAGGATAATATGAAGCGCATGTTACAATCTTTTCACCTACAATACAAGCCATGTGAAAAGTCCCTGCTTCATAATCCTCTATATAGGAAGTAGTAGAAAAATCTTGTCCTTTTCTTAACTCAGAATGCCTTAAAGGTCTGACTTTTTTAGCCTCTACTTTTCTTATATTTACTTTCAATTGTGTTGTCATCTTTAAATCTTAACGCATATATTTTTAGGTTCAGTGAAAAACTGAAGGGACTTAAAGCCTCCTTCTCTTCCAACGCCTGATTGTTTCATTCCTCCAAAAGGGATTCGTAAATCTCGTAAAAGCCATGTGTTAATCCACACAATTCCAGAGTCAATATTTGCAGCAACTCTGTGGGCTTTACTTATATTTTCGGTAAAGATAGATGCTGATAATCCATACTTAGTTGAATTGGCCATTTCCACTACTTCTTCTTCTGTTTTAAAAGGAATTAAGGAAACAACAGGTCCGAAAATCTCCTCTTGATTTATATCACAATCAGAAGAAAGTCCCTCAATAATTGTTGGCTGAACATAGTACCCATCTTTTAGCTCTCCTTCTAGTATTTCTCTTTCTCCTCCAATTAAAATATTTCCTCCTAAAGTTTTTGCTAACTCAATTTTTGCTAGGATTTTTTCCATATGATCCTTGGAAACTACTGCTCCTAAATTAGATGTAATGTCTTTTGGGTCACCTACTTTTAATTTTGCTGTTTTAGCAACTAAAGCATCTCTAAATTTATCGTAAATTTCTTCTTGAACAAACAGGCGAGAACCACACAAACAAATTTGCCCCTGATTGGTAAATGCTGCACGAGACGCCATACTAACGGACTTATCAAAATCAGCATCTGCAAAAACAATATTTGGATTTTTTCCTCCCATTTCCAATGAAAGTTTTTTGAACATTGGTGCTGTTACAGAAGCAATATGTTTTCCGGTAAGAGTACCTCCCGTAAAGGAAACAATCGGCACATCAGGATGCATAGTTAATGGGTCTCCCGTTTTACTTCCTAATCCATGAACGATATTCAATACGCCTTTCGGTAATCCTGCCTCAATACAAATTTTACTTAGTAAATAAGCGGTCATTGGAGTAACTTCAGAAGGTTTTGCGACTACTGTATTTCCTGCAGCTAGTGCAGGGGCAATTTTCCAAGTCAATAAATAAAGGGGTAAATTCCATGGAGAAATACAGGCTGCTACTCCTACTGGTTGACGCAAAGTATAGTTGATTGCCATACCGTCCATTTCATGCATTTCAGAACTATCATGAAGGATTGCTCCTGCAAAAAATCGAATATTAGCAGGTGCTCTTGGGATATCCACATGAGCGGCTAAAGTTTCTGGTTTTCCATTGTCTTTACTTTCAGCTTTTATCAATTCATCTGAATACTTTTCAATCGTATCAGCTAACTTCATTAGGATATCAGAACGCTTTTGTTTTGGAGTTTTACTCCAACCTTTAAACGCTTCTTTGGCAGCTGCAACCGCATTGTCAATATCCTGCTTTTCAGAGTCTGGAATTAAAGAATACACCTCCCCGTTAGATGGATTGTAGTTATCTAAATAATTTCCGTTTGTTGGTGCTACCAACTCTCCATTTATATAATTTAAAATCTTTTCCATTACAAACTAGCTGTTCTACCACCATCAACTGGGAGGTTAATTCCGTTAATATAACTTGCTGCTGGGCTACATAAAAAGGCCACAGCATTTGCAGTTTCATATGCCTGTCCAAATCTATTAGCTGGCACAGATGATTTCATTGTATTTGTAATTTCTTCTTCTGTTTTTCCTTGTACAGATGCTTTCTTTGTAATTAAAGTTTTCAATCGGTTAGTATCCGTAAATCCTGGCAATACATTGTTTACCGTAATTCCGTAAGCTCCTACTTCAATAGAAAGTGTTTTTGCCCAGTTAGCAACTGCCGCACGGATGGTATTAGAAACTCCCAACCCTGGAATTGGGGCTTTTACTGAAGTAGAAATAATATTTATAATTCTTCCAAAACCTTCTTTTTTCATTCCTTCAATAACTTTCTGAACCAAAATCTGATTGTTTACCAAATGCATTCTGAATGCGTCCTCAAAAGAATCTGTTTTTGCATCAGTAATAGGTCCTCCTGCTGGTCCTCCGGTATTGTTTATCAAAATATGATAAGTTCCTTTTAAAAGATTCACTTCTTCTTGTAGTTTTTCAGTGTCCGAAAAATCAATACAAACAAAAGAATGTATTTGCCCTTGGGATTTATCTAAATCATTTAACACATTCAATAGTTTACTTTCGTTTCGAGCAATAAGAGTAATATTTGCTCCTAATTTTGCCAATTCAATAGCGGATGCTTCTCCAATTCCTTGGGTACTACCGCATACAATTGCATTTTTATTTTTTAAATCTAAATTCATTTATTCTATAATTATTTTTTTCTCTACAGTTCCATCATCATAGATATAAAAGAGTGGCTCGTTCTTTTTACCTTTATTTTGTCTTCCTAAAACATCAATAATGCTAATAAGCTTTCTATTCCTTATTATATTAATATCAGTGATAGCTGTTGATGTTGGATTATATGTTAATATACAAGTGTCAGTTACATTTGCACCTGCAAGCAGGTGATATACAAAATACATAGTTAAAGGATAAGTAGCATTAGTGTTACTAAGAATAGAATAATTATACCAAGTTGTATCATAATTAAAGGCTCCAAATAAATTCATATTACCTGTTTGTATAGTGTCTCCATTTGCATCAATTGTAAAGGCAACATGTGGATAACTCAAAATAGAATTATAGCCATTATATATAGCTATATTCATTGTTAAATTAGTATTATCAATTATTACATCTGTTATTAAAAGTGAATCTGAGCAGTTAAGATTACTCCCATTAATAACTGTAAACTCTCCAATCATTCCATTTGGAATATGAGGAGTGCAAACATATTGATACAGCCCTGCAACTTGTGGAATATATTGGAAAAAGGTATCTGCAGGCATTTGCCATACCTGATCAAAAGAAACTGCTCCGGCAGGAATATTATCAGAGGTTATAGTATGAAGCATCATTGGAAGTAGTCCAGCAAAAGGCTCCCACTGCAAAGTATCTCCCAATTGGATTGTAATACTAGCTGGAACGAACTCATAATAGCCCCCCCATACTCCTATTGTATGTATCGTTCCTTTTGAATTAAAAGAAGAAAGAATAAATAATGCCAGTAGTAGTTTTTTCATAATCTATTTTTTGTAATTAAATCCTAATGTATCTTTTATCTTTTGGGGTAATTCCGGTAAATAGGAGCGGGAAATCATCAGTGTAGAGATATTTGCCAAATCAACAAATAGCTTGTGCTTGTCCACAGTTTGCTTTAAATATCCTTGTCCTGAACTTCCTCCAGTTCCAATTTTTTGTCCTAACATTTTTTCTACCATTTGCACATGTCGGAATCTCCAAGTTGCAATTTTATGGTCTAGCTCCACAATACTTCTCAAAAACTGATACGGTAAATGTAAAATTGGTTGATCACGGTATAAATTGATAAGCAATGCAGACATAGTTGCTTTGTATGAAAGTGTTGTTTCCCCTTCTTCCATTGCTTTATTATGCTCTTGTTCCGAAAGTACTCTTTCAAAATATTTTTTGTTTTCTTCAATCATACGGATTCTAATTTCTCTATCACTATCCGTTAAGTTTGCTGCTTTAATTCCTGCAATTTCTTTGTCCAACATTGCATTAACAGCTCCCTCATATTTTGCGGTAAAATCAAAGCCCTCCATATTTAAAAACGGAATACGCTCCAACCATCTTTCAACTAAATTAAATAATGATGCGTCTTCTTCTAACTCTAAAATTTCTTCTTTCTTTTCTCCTTCAAATTGTGCGTGATAAGGACAACCTCCAAACTGATGTCTTTTCTTAATTTTAAGCCCCAACATTACTTCTAACTTTCTGAACTGATGAGATTGAAAGCCTGATGCTGGAGATAAATGATCTCTAAAATCTAAGAAATCCAGAGAAGTCATTGTTTCTAAGATATCCAACTGTCCAACAAGGGTAGTCATAATTTTGTTTACCCTATCCATTCTCCTTACAATTACCCCAACATTACTTTCATTAATTTTATCAGCCTTAAACAAATCCATTGCCGATTCAATTTCATGTAAAATCTGTTTGAACCATAATTCATATGTTTGGTGGATGATAATAAAAAGCATTTCCTCATGTGCCGCTTTTTTACCTTCCCCACTTAAAGGGTGTTGAGCATCCAATACTTTATCGAGCGCCAAGTAATTTATATAGTGTACTGATGTTGTTTCTTCTGACATTATTTGAAATTTATAATGCAGCTAAAGTAAGCAATCTGATTTAAAAAATCAAACCTGAAATTATTAAAAAAAAATAAACCAAAATGCATAATGATTCTATCCAAAAAGAGAAATACATTTCTCCCTTACTTTCATCTGATTTTCTAATGAAAATTGAAGCCACAAAATACAACAAAATTAATGCTAGTAAATTTGAAGAATTTAAGCTGTTTTCAAATGATTGAAAAATAGCAATTAATACACAAATAAATAAAGCCGAAACTCCAATAACTTTTGATTTTTGAACTCCAAAAAACAAAGGAATTGTTTCTAAATTTTGAGCATCATGCTGCAAATCTCGAATATCAAAAGGAATAGTTATGGCAAAAACAAACAAAAATCGTGATATTAAGTGCAAAACAATATTTTGTGTAATTGGGATGTTATTTTCAATTACCAATAACAACATAGTGCTAATAGTCCATATCAAGGAAATTACAAATATTTTGCTAAACGGAACTTTTCTTAAGCCAAAAGGATAAAGTAATGAAAGTACTCCTGAAAATGCAATTGCAATTTGAGTAGGAGCTTGAAATTTAAAAAAGTAATACCCACTCATTATCCCTCCTGATAAAATAAGCGAATAAATAACTCTCTTATTTTCTACTAACCACTGCTTTCTAACATGATTTGAACCTCTTTTAACTCTTACAACTCTCTGGAAATTATAGGTAAATATTGTAGCGAAAAATATAAACTTACTGATCTGATAATTTGCCGTTTCAAGAAATAATTCAGAGCTCAAAGCCAAAGCAAGCACACAGAATGCAACCCAAATATTACTAAAAACCAGAAAGCGAATGAATGAATTCACTTTGCTAAAATACAAAATCTAAATAACGATATTTATAATTCGTTTTGGTACGACAATTACTTTTTTAGGTGACTTTCCTTCTAAATAATGAGCCGTTCTTTCGTGTTTCAGCACCTCAACTTCTACCTCTTCTTTGCTCATTTCGGCAGGAAGTGTAATTTTAAACCTCATTTTTCCATTAAATGAAACAGGGTAATTTATTTCAGACTCCACTAAAAAACTTGCATTAAATCTAGGGAAGTCTGCAATTGTTACGGAAGATTCATTTCCTAATTTACTCCAAATTTCTTCCGATATGTGAGGTGCATAAGTAGAAAGTAGAACAGTAAAGTCAGAGATGATTTCTCTACTATTACATTTTTGTTCTGTTAGCTCATTTATGCAAATCATAAAAGTACTTACTACAGTATTGAAAGAATGTCTTTCAATATCCTCAGCTACTTTTTTAATGGTTTTGTGTAGGGTTTTGCAATTTTCTTTTGTTGGCTTTTCATCTCCAACATTAAAATTATTATCAGAATTATGAGCCAAACGCCAGAACTTCCTTAAAAAATTATGTACTCCATTTATTCCTTTTGTATCCCATGGCTTAAACTGTTCTAACGGACCTAAAAACATCTCATAAAGTCTTAAAGTATCGGCTCCAAATTTCTGAACTAACTCATCCGGAGTTTGTACATTATACTTGGATTTTGACATTTTCTCTACTTCATGTCCGCACAAATATTTTCCTTCATCATTCAAAATAAACTCAGCATCAGCATATTCCGCTCTCCAATTTTTGAATGCATCAATATCCAACACATCATTATCTACAAAACTAATATCCACATGCAAACGAGTCGTTTTGTGCTCTTTTCTTTTATCAAAACTTACAAAAGTATTCGTGTCTTTTATTCTATATATAAAGCTTGATCTCCCCAAAATCATTCCTTGGTTTATCATTTTTTTGAATGGCTCATCAAAACCAATAAACCCTCTATCGTACAGGAATTTAGTCCAGAAACGAGAATACAATAAATGCCCAACTGCATGTTCTGCTCCTCCAATGTATAAATCTACTTGTCCCCAATAATCTGATTTTTCTTTTGCACAAAATTCCGCACCATTATTTGGATCCATGTATCGTAAAAAATACCATGAGCTTCCTGCCCAACCTGGCATAATATTACATTCCATTCTATCTCCTTCAAACACATTCCAATCCTCTTTATTGGCTCTAGCTAATGGAGGTTCTCCACTTGAAGTTGGTAAATATTTATCAACTTTAGGAAGCGTTACCTGTTTGTCATCTTCCAAAACATAAGCTATTTCTCCTTTATAATATGCCGGGAATGGTTCTCCCCAATATCTTTGTCTGCTGAAAATTGCATCACGCAAACGATAATTTATTTTACCATTTCCGAAACCTCCTTCTTCAATTTTATAAATCGCTAAACTAATTGCCTTTTTAGCCGCTAGTCCATTTAAAAAATCAGAGTTAGTAATGTTTACATTCTTGTCTTCATTTGCCCCTTCACTTACATCAAATCCCTCAAAAATATTAATAATTTCCAAACCAAAATGAGTAGCAAAATCCCAATCTCTTTGGTCTCCACAAGGGACAGCCATTACCGCACCAGTTCCATAAGAAGCTAGTACATAATCTCCAACCCAAACCTGCACTTTATCTCCTGTAAATGGATGAATTGCATAAGAACCTGTAAATACTCCAGTCACGCTTTTGTCTGCTTGTCTGTCTCTTTCCGATTTTAGTTTTGCGGTATTTACATAGGCTTCAACTTTCTGTTTTTGCTCATTAGTAGTTATTTCTGACACTAGCTCATGTTCTGGCGCTAACACCATAAAATTAACACCAAAAATGGTGTCCGGACGAGTAGTGAAAACTTCTATTTTATCATCCGAATTTTCAAGCTTAAAACTTACAGAAGCTCCTTTTGATTTCCCAATCCAATTCTTTTGGATTTCCTTTATGGAATCTGACCAATCTACAGTATCTAATCCTGAAATTAACCTATCCGCATAAGCTGTAATCCTTAAGGACCATTGCTTCATTAATTTTTGTTCTACAGGAAAACCTCCTCTTTCCGAAAGCCCATCTTTTACCTCATCATTTGCCAAAACTGTCCTTAAACCTTCACACCAATTTACCCAAGTGTCCGACAAAAATGCCAAACGATAATTCAACAACATTTTTTCTTTTTCTGCTTCAGAAAAATTACTCCACTCCTCTGCTGAGAAACTTGGTGTGTTATCATCACAAACTGCTTTTGAGTTTTCATTTCCATTTTTCTCAAAATAGGCTAACAAAGCAGCAATTGGGATGGCCTTATCTTCTTCATTACAATAGCAAGAATTAAACAATTGCTTAAAAATCCATTGTGTCCATTTATAATAATTAGGGTCGGAAGTTTGTATTTTTCTACTCCAATCGAACGAAAAACCAATTTGATCTAACTGTTTTCTATACCTTTCAGTATTATCTTTAGTCGCTTCTGCTGGGTGAATTCCTGTCTGAATAGCATATTGTTCTGTTGGTAGGCCAAAAGAATCATATCCCATTGGATGCAACACATTAAATCCTTTTAATCTTTTATAACGAGCAAAAACATCAGAGGCAATATAACCTAGTGGATGTCCAACATGCAAGCCTGCCCCAGAAGGATAAGGAAACATATCCAATACATAATATTTCTCTTTTGAAGCATCTTCTGAAACCTTATAAGTTTCATTTGCTCTCCAATTGTCTTGCCACTTTTTTTCTATCTTATTAAAATCGTATTCCATCTTATTCACATTATTCAGTTTGCAAAGTTAAGGAATAACATCAATTAGTAAATTGTATTTTTATATTTTAGCGAACTATATGAAAACAAGCAAAAATAAAACTCTAAACAGAAGGATCCTCTCTTCTTCAACTTCAGTTGTTATTAGCCTTTCACTTGTATTGTTTGTTGTTGGTTTATTGGGTTTAGTTCTGATAAACGCGCAAAAATTATCAGATTATGTAAAAGAAAATATCGGCTTCACAATTATGTTAAAAGATGATGTGAACGAGATAGAAACATTAAAATTTCAAAAAATATTAGATGCTTCTGATTTTGCAAAAAGCACTTCCTTTACAACAAAAGAACAAGCAACTGCTGATTTAAAAACTGATTTAGGAGAAGATTTTGTTGAGTTTTTAGGTTACAGCCCTCTTTTAGCGTCTATTGATGTAAAACTTAATGCTGAATATGGAAATACTGATAGTTTGCAAATAATCACCAATGAATTAAGCGAAAATGCTAATGTTTTTGAAGTCTATTATCAAAAAGATTTAATAGACAAACTCAACTCAAATGTAAATCGCTTGTCATTCTTTTTACTTATTTTTTGTGTGCTACTTTTTTTTATCGCTTTTGCGTTAATTAACAACACTATCCGACTTTCAGTTTACTCAAAAAGATTTCTAATACGAACAATGCGATTAGTTGGTGCAACTAATAGTTTCATTCAAAAACCATTTCTATCTAAAGGAATTTATCAAGGAATATACAGCTCACTTTTTGCTATTTTTATGCTTATTGGCGCAATACAATTAGTGCAAGGAGATACAGCTAATATGCTTAATATTGATGATTTAAAAATTATTGGAATTGTTTTTTTACTGATTTTAGCATCAGGATTAGTTATCAGTATTTTTTCAACTTTCTTTGCAGTAAGAAAATTTATAAAACTTAACGAAAACGAACTTTACAACTAAAAATTAAACTATGGATTTTGCATTCAAAAAAAAGAACTACACGCTTTTACTTATCGGATTAGCTTTTATGGCTAGCGGACTAATTTTAATGATTGGAGGAGGCTCAGATGACCCAACAAAATTCTCTGATGCAATCTTTGATTTTCAGAGGTTAACATTAGCTCCAATTTTATTAGCTACAGGCTTCATTATTGAGATTTTTGCAATTATGAGCAAAAGCAAAGAAGCTTAATAAATGGAAATAATCAATGCTATTATCCTTGGAATTATTCAAGGACTAACTGAGTTTTTACCCGTTAGCAGTAGCGGGCATTTGGAAATTGCAAAAGCAATTTTAGGAGAAGGAAAAGTAGGAGAAGAAAGCCTAATGATGACAGTTGTCCTCCATTTTGCAACTGCCCTATCCACTATTATTATTTTCAGGAAGGATTTGATTAAAATATTCTCAGGGCTCTTTCAATTTAAAAACAATGAAGCATTTCAATTCTCTTTAAAAATTGTTTTATCCATGATACCAGCTACTTTGGTTGGAGTGTTTTTTAATGATGAAATAGAAGCGCTATTTGGTGGTGCATTGACTTTAGTAGGAAGCATGCTCTTAATTACAGGTTTGTTATTATTCCTTGCTGACAGAGCTAAAGCATCAGAAAAGCAGGTAGGGGTTAAAGATGCTATCCTTGTAGGGATTTCACAAGCCATAGCTATCCTTCCTGGAATTTCACGCTCAGGAGCAACAATATCAACAGCTGTACTTTTAGGAATTGACAAAGAAAAAGCAGCACGATTCTCCTTCTTGATGGTTGTTCCTTTAATCTTTGGGAAAATGGCTAAAGATTTTTTTTCAGGAGAAATTTCAGCAACAGATACAAACTTTTTAGCACTATTTATTGGCTTCATTTTTGCTTTTTTAACAGGAATGCTTGCCTGTAAATGGATGATAAAATTAGTAAAAAGTAGTCAACTTAAATACTTTGCTTACTACTGCTTTGCTATTGGATCTATTGTAATAGCGACATCATTATTATAATATGGATAACTTCCCTGAAACGGTAGAGGACTTTCTAGACGGACAAATCCTTTTGATAAACAAGCCTTTGGGCTGGACATCTTTTGATGTGGTAAAAAAGATAAAAAATCTAATCCGCACTAAATATAGTTTAAAGAAAATAAAAGTAGGGCATGCAGGAACTCTTGACCCTTTAGCAATTGGACTATTAATTGTTTGTACAGGTAAATTTACCAAGCTAATTTCTAAAATTCAAGGGCAAGAAAAAACTTACACAGGAACAATTACCTTAGGCGGAACAACTCCATCTTATGATTTAGAAACTGAAGTGGATAACAATTATGAAACTGCACATATTACTGAGGAGCTAATTAAAGACTCTACAACTCAGTTTATCGGAGAAATTGACCAAAAACCACCCATCTTTTCAGCTTTAAAAAAAGGGGGTGAAAGGCTATATGAAAAAGCAAGAAGAGGGGAAACTATCGAAATTGAAAGCAGGAAAGTAACAGTTAGAGAATTTACCATTAACTCAATAGAAAACCTAGAAGTTAACTTTGAAATTAAATGTAGTAAAGGAACCTATATTCGTTCAATAGCTCATGATTTTGGAGCAGCCTTAAATAGTGGTGGACATCTTTCGAAACTTTGCAGAACATCAATTGGGGAATATCAATTATCAGTAGCGATTGATGTAGAAACCTTTAAAAAACTGTTAAATAAGTAGTTTTACTTGACTTCTGCTTTTTCATACATTATATTTGCAAACTTTAATTTAAAACAAAATATCAGATGAAATATAAATTGTCAATGTACAAGTTTGACTTACCTCAAACAAGAATTCCTAATAAACCTATTCAATACAGAGAAGATGCGAAAATGATGGTTGTTGATAGAAAAGATGGGAAAATTGAACACAAAAAAGTATCTGATTTAAAAGATTATTTTGTTAAAGGAGATGTAGTTGTTACCAATAATACAAAGGTGTTCCCTGCAAGATTACAAGCTAACAAAGAGAAAACTGGAGCAATGATTGAAGTCTTTTTACTTAGAGAATTGAGTAAAGAGAACAGACTTTGGGATGTTTTAGTTGATCCTGCAAGAAAAATTAGAATCGGTAATAAATTATTTTTTGGAGAGAATGATGAATTAGTTGCTGAGGTAATTGACAATACAACATCAAGAGGAAGAACGCTAAGGTTTTTGTTTGATGGAACTCATGAAGAGTTTAAAGAAACTATTACAGCACTTGGTGAAACTCCAATCCCAAAACACTTTGGAAGAGAGGCAACTAAAGAAGATACTGAACGATTTCAAACTATTTACGCAAAGCATGAAGGGGCTGTTTCTGCACCAACTGCAGGGCTTCATTTTAATAAAATTTTGATGAAGCAAATGGAATTGAATGGGATTGAATTTGCTGAAACTACATTACATGTTGGCTTAGGAACTTTCAATCAAATTATGGTAGAGGATCTTTCAAAGCATAAAATGGAATCAGAAGAAATTAGTATTCCTAAAAGAGCTGCTGAGCAAATCAATACTGCAATTAGGCAGAATAAAAGAATATGTGCTGTTGGGACAACTGTGATGAGAACTTTGGAAACTTCTATCTCTACAAAACATGAAGTAATTCCTTTTGAAGGGTGGACAAATTTATTTTTATTCCCCCCTTATAAACACAAAATTGCAAATTGCATGCTAACTAATTTTCATTTACCTAAATCATCTTTAATGATGCAGGTTTCTGCTTTTTCTGGTTTAGATCTTTTGAAAAAAGTTTACAAAGAAGGAATTAAGAAAAAATACAATTTCCATACATATGGAGATGCAATGCTAATTTTATAAATGAAAAAAGTTGCTTTAATAGTTGCCGGAGGAAAGGGAGAGCGCATGAATGCCGATATTCCTAAGCAGTTTTTACTATTAAATAACTTGCCAATTTTGATGCACACCATAAAACAATTTTCTCATTTTGAGGAAATTGTTTTAGTTTTACCTAAGTCGCAATTTGATTATTGGAATGGACTTTGTAAGAACAATAATTTTACTCAGATACACATTTTAGTTGAGGGCGGGGAGACAAGATTTCATTCTGTAAAAAATGGACTTGATAAAATTGATAATACTTCAGTTGTTGCTATTCATGATGGAGTTCGCCCACTTATTTCTACTGCATTAATTATTAGTTTAGTTGGGGAAATTAAAAGTGGAATTGGCGTAATTCCTGTTGTTCCTGTAAAAGATTCTATTCGGAAAGTAGAAGGAGAAAACTCTACAAATATCGATAGAAGTAACTTGTATAAAGTACAAACGCCACAATGTTTTTTAAGTGCTGATATAAAGGAAGCATATACTCAAGATTTTTCTGGCACTTTTACTGATGACGCATCAGTATTTGAAGCAAATGGCGGAAAAATTAATACCCTTTTGGGAGAGGAAAAGAACCTGAAAATCACTACCCAAGAGGACTTGAATATTGCTGAAATTTTATGATTGAAATTAGTTTTGTTCCTGAATTTCAAATTAGCGAAAAAGATAGTATTGCGATTAATAATCTAGTGCAAAAATCTTTTCCTGAAGTTGATTATAAAAGTAGAGATTATTTTAAACAAACACCACATTACAGAATTCTTGCTAAAGAAAATGACACATTAATTGGGCAAGTTGGGCTTGACTATCGAGTCATGAAATTAGGTAATAGTCCAATTAAAGTTTTAGGACTAATTGATATCTGTATATATTCCAGGCATAGAGAAAATGGAATTGGAGAAAAATTATTACAAAAGGCAGATAAGTTATCTTTAGAATTTTCTGAAAGAATTGATTTTCTATTTTTAGTAACTAATATTCCAAACTACTTTGAAAAGTATGGGTTTAGGAGAGTTGAAACTACAACTACTTGGCTAAAAATTCATCAACATAAAAATTATGGAGTTGGGACTGAAAAAATAGATGATACTCACTTCATGATTAAGTCCATCAAAGATAAAAAATGGGAAGGAGAGAATTTAGATTTACTTGGTTATATGTACTAAATAACCTTAATAAAACTCTCAGCAGTAACTTTCACTCCATCCAAATTTCCAATCAAATTAACACCAGGAATTTTTCCTTTTTCAAAAGTGCCCAGCTGCTCAAAGCCTAAAGCTTCTGCTCCATTTTTACAAGCTATTTTAAGCAATGTATTCATATCAAAATTAGAGTTTTCTTGTATTATGTTAAGTTCCTCCAAAATAGAAAGGGAATTATTAGAAGCTAAACTATCCGTTCCTACACACAATTTATTTGCATCAAACATAGAATAGTCTGGCAAGGCGTTTTCAATGTATAAATTAGCTTTTGGGCAAGTGCAGTAATAGTTATCAGAAATATATTTCTTTTTAGAAAAAGTATTATGAACCAATAGCATTTTTTTATTTCCTAATTCCTCTAAAACTGAATTAGATTTAGTTCTATTATTCCATACTTCTGGACTCGCATTTATTTCTTTCAGCCAATTATAGAATGATCCTCTTTTATGTTCAAACAATTCATTTTCATGTTTTGTTTCTTGCATGTGTATAGTCATCAATTCATCTTCATTAGAAAATGAATTTTTTATTTCTTCCATCAATTTTGGAGGAACAGAATATGGTGCATGAGGAGAAATTGTTGCCTTTTGTGCAACTTTTCTAAACTGATTTCTCAAATCTTTAGCGTCAGAAATAATTTGATTTTCTAAGTCATCCTTAACCCCAAAAACCTCAATAAAATTATAGTATTGAAGATTCCCTTTTTGCTTTTGCGACAAAGTATCAGTAGTATTACAAATGTCGCCAACCGCAACAATTCCATTGGTAATCATTTGCTGTTCAGCCTTGTTAACTGCAATTTGTTTTTCAATTACTGTATAACTATCTCTTTGCTGTATTGCGCCAATAAAATCCAAAAACCCTTTGCCTTTTTCTGCCTTTCCTGAAAGGTGAGATAGTTCCAAATGACAATGCGCATTCACAAATCCTGGGCATAATACCCCCTCAAACACCTCTAGTTTTTCTTGAGGTACTTCACTCCTATTTTCAAAAACTGCAATCACCTCTCCATTATCAGAAATTTGCAATATTCCATGTTTTATTGGGGCTATAAATAAAGGAAATAAATAATCGGCAGTTAAAAATCGCATAGCACAAAAGTAATATATCTTTGCAATATATTATGAGTGACAAAAAAGACATCAGAGAATTAAGTTTAGAACAGATACAAGAATTCTGTATAGAGCATAAAATGCCTAAATTTAGAGCAAAACAAGTTTGGGAATGGTTATGGAAAAAAAGAGCTGTTTCATTTGAAGAAATGACTTCCTTATCCAAGGATATGCGTGAATTATTTTCTAATAATTTTACTATAAATGCAGTAAAAATCCATAAAGCGGAAAGAAGTATTGACGGCACAATTAAGTACAGCCTTCAATTGCATGATAAACTATTAGTGGAAGGAGTAATAATCCCTTCAAAAAATAGACTGACTGCCTGTGTCTCATCACAAGTTGGGTGTAGTTTGGCTTGTGAATTTTGTGCTACTGGAACAATGAAATTGGACAGAAACTTAAGCGCAGCTGAAATTTATGACCAAGTTTTTATCTTAAATGAAGAAGCTATTTCTAATTTTGGGAAACCATTATCTAACATAGTGTATATGGGTATGGGAGAACCTCTTTTAAATTACAAAGCTTTATTAGGGAGTGTTAAATTCATCACAACTGAACAAGGGTTAGGCATGTCTCCAAAACGAATAACAGTCTCTACTGCAGGAATTGCTAAAATGATTATGAAATTAGCTGATGATGATGTAAGATTTAATCTTGCTATTTCATTACACACCGCTAGCAACAGTAAAAGAGATATTTTGATGCCCCTAAATCAAAAAATAAAACTAGAAGAACTAAGGGAGTCAGTTCAATATTTTTATGATAAAACAGGAAGTAGAATTACTTATGAATATATCTTATTCAAAGATTTAAATGACAGTTTAGAAGATGCACAAAAACTGGTGCAATTTGGAAAAGCTAGTCCATGTAAAATTAATCTAATTGAATACAATACTGTTGATGATTTACCTTATGAGAAATCTTCAAATAAGGTTACTGAAAAATTTATTAAATTCTTAGAGGAGAAAAAATTAATTGTGAATTTAAGAAGAAGCAAAGGGAAAGATATTGCTGCTGCATGTGGGCAATTAGTAAATAAACTTAAATAACTTTTTAACAAAGAAAAAAGAAACTTTTTTAGGGCTCATTTCTTTGTATATTCGCACCTCTACTTTACAAGTATTTTGTCAATAATTAAAGATATAAAATCACCCATTAAATTGGAAATGGATTTGTTCGAAAACAAGTTCAAAGATTCATTAAAAAGCAATGTTTCTTTACTTGATAGGATTATGCATTATATCATCAAGAGAAAAGGAAAGCAAATGCGACCAATGTTTGTTTTTCTAACAGCTAAACTTTTCGGTAAATTTGAGGAAAATACCTACCGTGCAGCATCAATGATAGAGCTTTTACACACAGCAACTTTAGTACATGATGATGTAATTGATGAGGCAGATTTTAGAAGAGGATACTTTTCAATAAATGCACTTTGGAAAAATAAAATTGCAGTTTTAGTTGGAGATTTTTTACTAAGTAGAGGATTGCTTTTAGCTGTAAAACATGAAGAATTTGAACTTTTAAAAATCATGAGTACTGCAGTTCAGGATATGAGTGAGGGGGAGCTTTTACAAATTGAAAAAGCTAGAAAACTAGATATTACAGAAAAAGTTTACTTTGATATTATCCGACAGAAAACAGCTACTTTAATTGCGGCTTGTTGTGCAAGTGGAGCAAATTCAGTTGGAGAGGATAAAAATACTGTTGAAACAATGCGTTTATTTGGTGAAAAAGCAGGTATTGCTTTTCAAATAAAGGATGATTTGTTTGACTATACTCAGAGTACATTTATAGGTAAGCCAACCGGTATTGATATTAGAGAGCGAAAGATGACTCTTCCACTCATTTACACTCTAAATAATATCTCCAAGAAAGAGAAAAATAACATCATAGATATTGTAAAAAACCATCATGAAAACGATAAAAAAGTAGCGGAATTGATTGAGCTGGTTAAAGAAAATGGAGGTTTGAATTATGCTGAGAATGTAATGATAGAGTATCGTAATGAAGCGCTTGAAATTCTAAATCAGTTTGATGATAATGAAGCAAGAAGATCATTGGAATTATTATTAAATTATGTTGTAAATAGAAAAAAATGATACCTCAAGATACGATAGAAAAGATATTTGATACAGTAAGAGTTGAGGAAATTGTAGGTGATTTTGTTGAGCTCAAAAAAGCAGGTGTAAATTACAAAGGGAGGTGCCCTTTTCATGATGAGAAAACACCCTCATTTGTAGTATCTCCAACTAAAGGTATTTATAAATGTTTTGGGTGTCAAAAGGGAGGTAATAGCATAAATTTTATACAAGAACTACAGGGGGTTTCATACCCTGAAGCTTTGCGATATGCTGCAGATAAATATAATATTGAAATTGAAGAGCAAGAGCTTACTCCTGAGCAGGAAAGCAGAATGTCAGCTAAAGAAAGTCAATTTATTGCAACTAAATTTGCAAGCGAATACTTTCAAAATGTTTTATGGAATACTTCAGAAGGAAAAGCAGTTGGATTAAGCTATTTTAAAGAAAGAGGGTTTTCTGAAGATACAATTAAAAAATTCAAATTAGGATACAGCCCTAAAAAGCAAAACTCCTTTGAAAAAGCAGCAACAAAAGCTGGTTATGACTTAGAAATTTTAGCTGCTTCAAGTTTAATTGGGAAAAATGAAGATGGAAAAACTTATGATAAATTTCGTGAGAGAACCATTTTTACAATTCATTCCTATACAGGTAAAGTTATTGGATTTGGGGGGAGAGCATTTAGCCCTGATGCGAAATCAAAATATTTAAACTCTGGGGAAACTTTAATATATGATAAATCCAAAGTTTTATATGGGCTTAACCTATCTAAACAAGCAATTAGCAAAGCTGATAGATGTTTTATTGTTGAAGGGTATACAGATGTAATTTCTATGCATCAAAATGGAGTGGAAAATGTTGTTTCTGCTTCCGGGACAGCATTAGGGCCCCAACAAATTCAGTTAATAAAACGTTCAACAAATAATGTTACTTTGCTTTTTGATGGAGATAAAGCTGGAATAAAAGCAACCCTTCGATCTATTGATTTGTGTCTAAAGGCAGAAATGAATGTAAAGATTGCAGCTTTCCCTGATGGAGAAGATCCAGACTCATTCTCAAAAAAATTAAGTACAGAGGAATTTCAAGAATATTTAGAAAAATCTGCAATAAATTTTGTTGATTATCTAATTGAACTTTACAAACTAAATGACATCAATGACCCTACTCAAGTTATTGAAATTAAAAAAAAAATAATCAAATCAATATCTGAAATCCCTGATGTATTTAGTAGAGAAGAATATTGTAAGATATATCACCAAAAACTAGGAATAGAGGAAGTTAAATTAATTGCCCAAGTAAATAAAGCAAGGTCAATGGTAGTAAGCTCACCTAGTAGAAATTTAAGCCCCAAAAAAGAAGCTGTAAAAACTAAAAAACTTAGTAGAAACTCTGAAGATAAACTACAAAAACAAGAGGAAGAAGTTTTACGATTATTGCTAAACTATGGAAATGAAACATTTATCCTAGATGAAGAAGATGAAAGTGTTGCCGCAATGATAATAAATGAGTTAGAAAATGATGGTATCGAATTTTCTACACCAATTCACAATGAAATATATCAAGAGATTATTGCTAAAATTGAGGAAACAGGGAAAATACATATACAATCTTTTATAAATAGTAATAAAGAAAATATTAGTTCTTTGGCTGTAAAGTTAGTTGCAACCCCACATAGTATTAGTAATAATTGGGAAGAAAGACATAAAATCTATACCGGACTTGAAAGCCAAAAGATGCAAAAAACTACTAAAAAAGCAATCTTGTCACTTAAAAAAGGGGTAGTTGATTTTCAAATATCAGAGCTTCAAAAGGCAATTAAAGAAGAAGCTATTGATACTGCAGGTATTAAAAAACTAAGTGAGCTTACTAAGATAAAAGCTCAAATTGCTAAACTTTTAGGAAGAAATATTGGGTAGGTTATTCTCAATATTAATTTGCATGGTTTTTATTTCTAAGATAAAAGCTCAAAATATTAATTATGAAAAAATTGGTGATAATCTACAGATGGCATTACCTGTTTCAGCTTTCGCTTCTACTTTTATTTGGAAAGATAATCAAAAAGCTCCCTTACAATTTATTAAAACTATGGGGAGCTCTTTTATAGTAACGCATAGTTTAAAAAGAATTATCAACAAGGAAAGGCCGAATGGTGGTGATTATAGCTTCCCTTCAGGGCATACTTCGGCAGCTTTTACTGGTGCTGCATTTATAGAAAAACGATATGGACTAAAAGCAGGAATCCCAGCTTATATACTTGCTAGCTATGTAGGGTGGAGTAGAGTTTACTCTAAACATCATGATTATTATGATGTAGTAGCTGGTGCTCTACTCGGCATAGGAAGTGCATATATTTTTACAAAACCATTCAAAAATAAAATAGAATTAACTACAGGTAGTAATCAGGGAATTCAAACTTACGGATTAAGAATTAACCTTTAGATCATTTAGCATCAATTGTAAGTTTTTTCTTCCATTCCACTCATTTTCATTTATAGAATAGCAGATATCAAACTCATTATAATCTTTAATGTTTTCAAAGGCATCTCCCATACTAAAGCCAATTCCAGCAAGAGATCCTGATGCTGTTTTTGTATTTATTCTCAAGTGAGATTTATCAGCACCAATCCTTTTCCCATAGCCATTATCTACTACACTCCTACTTACAAAAATAGGAGATAAATTCTGAGGGCCGAAAGGAGAAAATTGTTTTATTATCCTAAATAATTTACCATCTACAGCATCAATATCAATTTCCATATCAACATCAATTTTTGGGGATAATTGATCCTCAGTAATACTCTCAGAAACTACTTTTTCAAAAGCAATAATAAATTCTGATAAATTTTCTTTTTTAATACTTAAGCCTGCAGCATATTTATGTCCCCCAAACTTTTCACATAAATGAGCGCATTTTGAAATTGCTTCATATAAATCAAAATCATGCACAGAACGAGCAGATCCAGTTAATATGCCATCTTTTTCAGCCAATACAATAGTTGGCTTATAATGAGATTCTATTAAGCGAGATGCAACAATACCTACCACTCCTTTATGCCAATTTTTACTAAAAACAACTGTTGATTTTTTATTTTCATCAATCATTTCTAGAGCTTCCTTAGTTATATTTTGATCCAAATTTCTTCTAGTTACATTATTCTCCTCAATAAATGAAGCAAGTTTTTTAGCTCTATCTAAATCTTGCTCAACCAAAATTTCAACTGCTTTTTTTGCATGTTCAATTCTCCCTGCTGCATTAATTCTTGGAGCTATTCCAAAAACTACATCCGAAATTGAGAGTTCTTTTATTTTATTAGCAATATCCATTAATGCTTTTAATCCAGCCCTAGGATGAGTGTTGATTTGTTTTAATCCAAAATAGGAAAAAACTCTATTTTCACCAGTCATAGGGACAATATCCGCGCCTATACTTACCGTTAACAAATCCAAATACTCTGAAATTTCTGAAAAATCAATATTATTTTTCTGACTATATGCTTGAATTAATTTAAACCCAACTCCACAGCCTGAAAGCTCTTTGTACGGATAATTACAATCACTTTGCTTTGGATTTAAAATAGCAACAGCTTTAGGTGTTTTATCAGCAGGGTTATGATGATCGCAAATAATAAAATCTACTTCTTTCTCATTAGCATAATCTACTTGATCAAATGCCCTAATCCCGCAATCCAAAGCAATAATTAATGAAAAATTATTCTTTTTTGCATAATCAATTCCTTTCAATGAAATCCCATACCCTTCTTCATATCTACATGGGATATAGTATTCAATTTCAGGAGAAAATCTTTTCAGGAAAGAATACATCATAGCTACAGATGTTGTGCCATCTACATCATAATCTCCATACACTAAAACCTTTTCTTTATTCGCAATTGCTTTCTCAATTCTATCAACAGCATCTTGCATATTCTTCATCAAAAAAGGGTCATGTAAATGCTTTAACTCTGGCCTGAAAAATAGTTTTGCATCATCAAAATTTTCAATGCCTCTTAAAACTAAAAGATGAGCAACAATATGGTTTACTCCCAAATCCTTTGCTAATTTTTGTACAGATTTCTGATCTGATTTTTGAATAATCCACCTTTTTTCCATTACCTCATTATTTTGGTTTGCGTTAAAATAGAGTATTTATGAATAAGCTCAAAAAGTTCAGCAATCATTTGCTCGTCTATACCCAGATTTTTAGCATTCTCTTTTCTGGTCTTTAAAATATCAAACCATCTTTCAATCTGAAAGATAGTTAACTTGTTTTTATTCTTAAAGTGCCCTATTTCTTCTACAATATTTTTCCTGTCATTAAGCAAATCAATGATTTTGGTATCTAAAATATCTATCTGATTTCTATATGAAAATAATTCTTTTTTAAATGCTTCATCACGTAATTTTGCATCTCTAAGTATTAAATTATTCAGTATGTTTTCTAAATCAATTGGTAATATCTGCTGATTAGCATCACTTAATGCTTTGCTAGGATTATTGTGCGTTTCTATCATCAAACCATCCATATTTAGATCCATAGCTGTTTGTGAAACATCCTCTATTAAAGAAGCGTTTCCTGAAATATGTGAAGGGTCACAGATAATAGACAGATCACGAACTTCTTCTCTTAACTTTATAGGCAATTCCCATTTAGGATCATTTCTAAATGCTAACTTTTCATAACTATAGAATCCTCTGTGAATTGCTGAAAGTTGAGTAACTCCAGATTTATTTAAACGCTCAAAAGCACCAAGCCAAAGACCAATTTCAGGGTGAATAGGGTTTTTTACAAAAACGGGTATGTCAACTCCTTTTAAAGCCTCTGCAATTTCCTGTAAATAAAAAGGATTAACAGTGGTTCTAGCTCCAATCCAAAGCATATCAATTCCAGCATCCAGACAAAGTTCAACATGCTTAGCTGTCGCTACTTCTGTCGCTACCTTCATGCCCGTTTGAAGTTGAGCCTGTTGCATCCATTTTAATGCATCTTTACCAATACCTTCAAAAGAATTTGGTTTTGTTCTCGGCTTCCAAACACCAGCCCTAAAAACATCTGCAGTCCCTTTTAACTCTTTTGCTATCTGCAAAATTTGTTCTTCTGATTCTGCACTGCAAGGCCCAGCAATTACATATGGTTTTTTATCTATAAATTTCTTGAGTTCCATTATTTTCCCTCTACAATAATTACAAATTCCCCTTTAGGTTTTTTCTGCTCAAAATACTCCATTACCTCTTTTGCACTTCCCCTTTTTGTTTCTTCAAACATTTTTGATATTTCTCTTGAAACAGACACTTTCCTATCCTCTCCAAAATACTCAGAAAAAAGAGAAAGTGTTTTAACAATCCTATGAGGAGATTCATAAAAAACAATGGTTCTTTCTTCCTCTGAAAGCAATTTTAGTCTTGTTTGTCTTCCTTTTTTAACAGGTAAAAATCCTTCAAATACAAATTTATCAGAAGGGAGCCCAGAATTTACTAAAGCAGGGACAAATGCTGTTGCTCCAGGCAAACAATCTACCTCTATATCGTTTTTTACACACTCACGAACCAATAAAAAACCAGGGTCTGATATAGCGGGAGTTCCTGCATCAGAAACTAGTGCAATTGTTTCTCCTAACTTAATTCTATCAATCCATTTTTGCAAAACTTTATGCTCATTATGCATATGAAATGGCGCAAGATTTGCATCAATATCATAATGAGAAAATAGTTTTCTTGAAGTTCTAGTGTCCTCAGCAAGAACAATATTTACTTCCTTTAAAATACGCAAAGCTCTTAAAGTTATATCCTCTAAGTTTCCTATTGGTGTTGGTATTAAATACAATTTTGACATATCACAAATTTAAAGGAATAATGGATAAAATTCTAGTTTTGGGCTGATTCTTATTGTTGGAGCAGGGAGATGAAAATAATTTAGCCAATGCTTAACTTTTATTCCAGTAGGAGAATTCCATCTTTTAAGCAATTTAGGAATATCATAATCAAAAGCAACATACCACTCATTTTCCCCACCAGTTTTTGTTCCATGAGCATCTAAATATTGAGTATCATCAATTCCAAAACCAACAGCTACATTCAGCCAATCGGGCCAACAACAACTTTCTGTAAAATGATTTACATCAAAAGTTATCCAATAAGTTTGGTTCGGATAATCATCTTGCCAAGCATATTTATTAGTCTGTTTCCCTCTTTGTGCATCCAAATCCCAGTAAATATTGGAGCGCTTATAATAAGAAAATTTAAAATTTATTGCTTTCAAATCATCATTATAATATTGGGCAACAGGCCAAAAAGCACCAGTAGAGCCTAAAGCTAAATCCCATTTACTGAAACCCCAATAAGGAGCATAAGCATCTTTCATTTCAATAGCAAGTTGCAAGCCAGAACCAAAAAAACCTCCATACCAAAGTGCTTGTTTTTCGTTCATCCCCGCCCATTTCATTGAAGATGAAAAAATATCAGCAGCTTCTAATCCACCCATAAAATGCCCAACTTTATCAACATTTAAAGCATAAGTTAAGTCAGCACCATCATCAAAATGAAAAGAAGTTTGTTTATCAGCCCACCAAGAATTTTGAATATAATAGTAGGAACCTCCAAGTGCTGCACACAAACTGCTACTTACAATAGCTACTCTTTTTTTATTCACTTTCAAGCTATCATTTTGAGCAAGAGTATTATTGCAAAAAAGAATTAAAAATCCTATTAAAAACAAACTTTTAAAATTCATAAATATTGAAATTGCTTTTCATACTTTTGTTAGCAAACTTAATAAAAGAAATTCGCACAAATGTTTTTAGAATCACAAATAAACCACCCAATGCAAAAAGGGAGTATTGAAGTGATTTGTGGCTCAATGTTTTCTGGTAAAACAGAAGAATTACTCAGAAGATTAAAAAGAGCCGAATTTGCAAAGCTTAAAATTGCAGTTTTTAAACCTCAAGTTGATGTAAGATATGGTGAGGGTAAAGTAGTTTCTCACGATTCAAATACTATTACCTCAAATCCTATCCGAAATCCAATTGATATTTTAAATATGGTAACTGAAATGGAAGTAGTTGCTATTGATGAGGCTCAGTTTTTTGACAATGAATTAATAGCTGTTTGCAATAAATTAGCTGATGATGGAAAAAGAGTAATTATAGCTGGGCTCGATATGGATTTTTTAGGAAAGCCATTTGGGGTTATGCCGCAACTTTTGGCTATAGCTGAACATGTAACAAAAGTTCATGCAATTTGTATTGATTGTGGTTCTATTGCTAATCATTCATTTAGGCTTACAAAGAGTAAAGAATTAGTGGAACTTGGAGAAAAAGAAGAATATAAGCCATTATGTAGAAACTGTTTTTCACAACAAAAATAATTTGGAATTTTCTAACGAAACTATATTACACATTGATTTAAATAAATTAGAACAAAACTTTAATTATTTAAAAAGCAAACTTAAAAAAAACACTAAAATTATTGGGGTTGTAAAGGCTTTCGCTTACGGACATGGTGATATTGAAATTTCAAGGAAATTAGAAAAATTAGGTGCTTATGCTCTTTGGGTTAGTGATTTTGAAGAAGGAATTTCTTTAAGGGAAGCTGGTATTAAATCAAAAATTATTGTTGCTAATCCTGGGTTAAAATGCTATAAAGAAATAATTAAATATAGTCTTGATATTGTAATTTACAATCATAGATTACTTGATTTATACGCTTCTAAAAAAAATGATATAAATATTCATATAAAGTTTAATTCAGGAATGAATAGATATGGTTTTGAGGCTCAAGAAACAGCTAATATAGTTGAAAAGATAAAGGCTAATTATCATTTAAAATTACTTTCAATTTGTTCACATTTAGCATCATCAGATAAAGAAGAAAAATCAGAATTTACTCTTAATCAAATTGCTAAATTCAAGACAATCTCTAAGAATTTTGAACTACTTTATGATGCTAAAATTGATAAACACATTCTAAACTCTAATGGTGTCTTAAACTTTGCAAATCATCAAATGGATGTAGTCCGATTAGGAATTGGTTTGTATGGATCATCAACTGATAAAAATTTGAAGCAAATCAGTCAGCTATCAAGTGTTGTTACTCAAATTAGAAATGTAGAAAAAGGAGAGTCAGTTGGTTATGGGCCTTCTTTTGTTGCTCCTGAAAATATGAAAATCGCAATAATTCCTATTGGCTATGCTGATGGTTTAAACCGAAAATTTAGTAGTATCGGTAGTGTTTACATTAATAAAAAAGAATGCAAGATTATCGGTAATATTAGTATGGATAGTTTTGCTGTTAATACTTCTAATATTACTATAGATGAGGGAGAAGCAGTAGAAATATTTGGGAATAATTTGTCTGTTATCGAAATTGCAAAAAAGATAAATACAATTCCTTATGAGATTTACTCTACTTTAAATAGAAGAATTAAGAGAGTTTATTCTGATTCGTAACGACTATAAATTGTATACAGGAAAATATACGCAATAGTAAGTATAAAAATAAAAAAGTACGAGTCAACAAGCATCAAAAACATGAAAGAAATAGGTAATAAAGCCCTATGAATTCCATCTTTTTTTCTGAACAATTCTTTAATTTGATGATAAAAGATGAATAGAAGTAATATCAATCCTAAAATTCCAAGCTCAAACCAAACATATAAATATTGATTATGGGGAGTGGTGTGTAGTTGAAAATCGTGTCCAGAATCTACCTCATCAATAAATATTTTCCCAAAACTTCCTGTGCCATAACCCCAAATTGGCTTTTGTAAAATCCTATTAACTGATTCTCTAACAAAAACATAGCGAATATCTTCAAGTTTCCCCTTCCCAGCTTCCCCATTATTTACAATTATATTTGAAACAGCATCAAATCTATTCTTGTAAACTTTAGTTGTTTTATAAACTATAAATTGAAAAGAAAAAAGTAAAATAATAAACGCTAGTAATCTAAGCAAGTGCTTTCGATTATAATATATAATATAAAACAGTGCTGATAAATTAAAAATTACTTGCCCAGCTCGTCCTCTTTCAGTAAATATACTAATAGCATAAGCAATAATAAATAAGACTAATGCAACTTTATATTTACTCTTTTTCTCTATTAAAATATATAATGAAATAGTAAAAGATAGGGATAGTATTACATTATGATAATTATACTTGATAAAAGCAGATATACTCCAATCATAATTAATAAAAGAAAAATATTCATCTATTGGCAGAATAATGTTATTGTTAATAGCAATAGAAACTATTGCCGAAATAAAAGTGGTGATTAAAAATGCAACTACACCATTTCTAATTGTTTCTTGCTTTAAGTTCATTGTTCTTAAAACTGGAAAAACTAACAACAGAGCCAACCTCTGAAATTGCCAATTAGCATTTAGATGAGTGTTCCCCCACAACATTCCTAGTCCATATAAGGCAATCAAAGCAAAAACAGATAAGATCCATTTTGATGCTTTTATAGCTTTAAATTTATTCTTAAAATCCCCCTCAATAATCCAGCATAATGCTAATAACCCAATGACTAAATTTGTAATTGCTATAGAAGTAGGAATAGTAATACCTAATAAAATAAATAAAACTTGTTGTGCCTTATTTACTACTCTATTCATTACCTAATATTTTATTATACTCAGTGTTTTCATTCAAAATTTCAATTGCTTTTTCAACTTCAATATCAAAGTTAAGTCCAGCTTTTATCCTTCCTTTTTGATAAAAATATCTGCTCATAATTTCTCCTGTTAATATTTCTTTGATCTCCTCTTTGCTTTTTTGCAAATCATTATTCTTATTCTCCAGCATTTTTGCAAATAAAATATCATACTCAGTAGATAAATTATCAAAATAATCTTCTTCCTCAGCCTTCTTCTTTAACTTTTCTAAAGACTTTTCTGTTTCGGTTTTATAAGTATATTCTTTATCCGAAATATAAGATGAAAAGTCAGAGAAATCAGCATCAGAAAAAATAAATTCTTCAGAGATAGAGTCATGAGAAAAACGATAATCAGTTGCATAATCAAAGAAAAAACGCTCCTTTAATAAAGATGGGATAATCATGCTATATTGCCCAGGATCTGTAATAATATCAGGAAGAATTCCTCCTCCATCTTTTACTTCTCTACCATTTCTAGTTTCGTAAGAAGTCATTAATGAATCCGGAACTTTCCCTACACTTCCGTCATCATTTCTATTAGAATAATCTAAAGCTTGAATACACCTTCCACTAGGAATATAATACTTTGCAACTGTTAACTTTAACTGTGAATTATACGATAATTTTCGGGTTTGCTGTACAAGTCCTTTTCCATAACTTCTTTGACCAATTACTACTCCTCTATCTAAATCTTGGATAGCGCCTGATACAATTTCAGAAGCTGAAGCTGATGATGAATTGATTAAAACTACCAAAGGAACCTCAGTGTCTAATGGGGCTTTATTAGCCACATAAGATTTCTCCCAAGATTTTATTTTACCCTTTGTACTAACAACTTCCTCTCCTTTATCTACAAATAAATTTACAATATCTACTGATTCGTTTAACAAGCCCCCCGGATTACTTCTTAAGTCTAATATTAACCCTTTTAATTCTTGCTCTTTCTTCAATTCCTTGATTGCATTTTTCAAATCATTAGCACAATTTCTTGTAAAACTTCTGAGTCTAATGTAGGCTATCCCATCTTCAATAAATGCTGAATAAGGAACACTTGCAACAGAAACTTGTTCTCTATCAAAACTTACTTCAAATGGTTTTATCTTATTTTTTCTTTCAATCAATACAGTAACGGCTGTATTGGGCTGACCTTTTAAAACTTTACTAACTTCTTCAGTACTTTTTCCTTCTGCTGATTTCCCGTTTATTTCAAGAATTTTATCTCCAGCCATAAGTCCAGCTTTTTGGGCAGGAAACCCCTCATAGGGTTCAGAAATATAAACATAATCGCCTCTTGTTGTAATCATAGCTCCAATTCCACCATATTGTCCAGTTGTCATAAACCTAAAATCTTCAATATCAGATTCTGGAATGTAAGTTGTGTAAGGGTCCAATGATTTAAGCATTGCTTTGATTCCTTTTTTCATCAAATCTCCAGGGTCAGTTTCATCAACATAAAAAGTATTTAACTCTTTATATAATGTTGTGAATATGTCAAGGTTCTTAGCAATCTCAAAATAATTATCTACAAAACCTACTGAAACAAAAGAGGTAATTGCTAGAGATATCGCTAAAATTATTAATTTAAATTTTTTCTTCATATTTATCTTTTTTATGGGACAGGGTCATGTCCGTGCCCCCCCCAAGGATGGCAACTAAAAATTCTTTTTATTGTTAATTTTGCACCTTTCCATGCTCCATATTTTGTGATTGCTTCTATTCCGTATTGCGAACAAGTTGGCGTATATCTACATATTGGTGGTAATAATGGAGAAAGAACTTTTTGATATACAATTATAATTGTTCTGAATAGAAAAGAAAAAATCACATTCATAATTCTTCTTTTAAACGGCTTAAAAGTAATTTTATTTTTACTTCTATCAGCTTATAATCCAAAATTTCGTGCTTCTGGTAAATAATTGCTAAATTTAACTGATGATTATTGCTCTTTAAATATTTTTCTAATTCGCTTTTTTGAAGGCGATAAGCCTCCTTTACCCTTCTTTTTATAACATTTCTATCTGAAGCTAATCTAACTCGTTTTTTAGGAACAACAATTAAAGCTTTAAGAAAAACATCCTCATTATTATTATCAATATTATAAATAATTCTGAATGGTTTTTCAGTTAGAGATTTCCCATTTTCAAACAATCTTTCAATTGCTTTTTCATTACATAACTTTTGATTTTTGGGGAAGTGAAACATTGTTTAAAAGTATAAAAAAAGGAGCTCGAAAGCTCCTTTTAAAAATATTATTGTAAAGAAATTATCTTTTTCTTTTATTTGCTTCTTTTATATATTGATCTAATGCCATTGACATTGATGGCGCTTTTTTATTTGGAGCGGCAATATCAACTCTTAAGCCATTATCTTCAACTGATTTTATAGTTGTAGGTCCAAAAACTGCTAAACGAGTTTCATCTTGTTTAAACTCAGGGAAATTTTCTAAAAGTGACTTTATCCCTGTTGGGCTGAAAAACACTAATACATCATATTTTACATCAGATAGATCGGAAAGATCAGAACAAGCTACTTTATACATTTGTGCTTTTGTATAATCCAAACCACTTTCTTGTAATGATTTATTCATTTGTTTTTTCAAAACATCAGAGCACGGAAACATAAACTTAGATTCTTTATGTTTTTGCATGATAGGGATTAAACTTGCAAGTGTTTGCTCTCCTGTAAATACTTTTCTTTTACGGTAAGTAATAAAGTTTTGTAAGTAATGTGCAATTGCTTCAGAAACGCAAAAGTATTTTGTAAAATCAGGAACTCTAAGTCTTAATTTCTCCATCATTCCAAAATAATGGTCCATTGCATTTTTTGAAGTAAAAATTACAGCATCATGATTTAAGATAGAAATTCTTTGCTCTTTAAACTCCATTGCAGTAATTTCCTCAACATGCATAAAAGGTCTAAAATCAATTTTTACTTTATGCTTTTTTTCCAAATTAGCATAAGGAGATTTACCTTCAGGTTTTGGTTGTGAAATTAAAATTGTTTTTACTTTCTTCTTTTGTTCAGCCATTTCTTTGTCTTTTTTTTAGTAAAAAACTCCCTTTCCTAGTATTAGAAGAGGGAAAATTTCGAGCGTGCAAAGATACAAAAAAATATAAAACTGAGGAAGTCCGAATGAATTTGTTCCTATTTTCCAAAGCCAAAATAACTTCATTAGAATTAATATTAAAAACAAAACGAAAGATATTACTAAAACTATAGTTGAAACTTCAAATGAAAAAAAGTACAACAACACTACTAAAGGGAATAAAATAAAGCCTAAAGTTCTATCAAAAAGCATAGAAAAAAATACGGCAAGTTTTGAAAGATCTTTTGTTTTTAAAATAAATCCTAAAAGCTTTATCAGACCAATTTTAAACAAGAAAAAACCACTAACATAAATTAATATCAACCCCACTGAAAGTAATTCAACTGACTGAGTTATCTTTAAAATAATGAGCGCAAAATTAATTGACATTAAAAAGAAAGTAATTGCATTTACTCTCTCTGTAAAAGCATTTTCTTCTCTTAAAAACTGATTGGCATGTCTTTGTGCAAACGCACCCATAAAAAGCAATTTAGCATGCTTCCAATAAAGCCCTTTTAGCAATGCAATCAGAAAAAAAGACACTAATAATAGTACAAAGAAAATATCCTGATTAAAAATGATTTTACTTAAAGCCAACTTTTAAAAATTTAATGAATACAAAGATATATTTTATCATATCATCTATTCGATTAAAAAAAATTACTTTTGCCCAAAAATTAACAACTATTATGTCACAAGATTTATACCAAGCACCTGATTATTTTTTAATGGATGAACTCCTAACAGATGAGCATAAAATGATTAGAGATGCTGCTAGAGAATGGGTGAAAAGAGAGGTTTCTCCAATTATTGAAGAGGCTTGCCAGAAAGCAGAATTCCCAAAACAAATAATAAAAGGATTAGGTGAAATTGGTGGTTTCGGACCTTACATCCCTGTAGAATATGGTGGTGCTGGGCTTGACCAAATTTCTTATGGACTTATAATGCAAGAGTTAGAAAGAGGAGATAGTGGGATTCGCTCTACTTCATCTGTTCAATCTTCATTAGTAATGTACCCAATCTGGAAATACGGTAGTGAAGAACAAAAAATGAAATTTTTACCAAAATTAGCAACAGGAGAGCTTATTGGTTGTTTCGGGCTTACTGAGCCTGATCATGGATCCAATCCTGGTGGAATGGTGACTAATATAAAAGATATGGGTGACCATTATATATTAAATGGCGCTAAAATGTGGATTTCAAATTCTCCTTTTGCTGATGTTGCTGTAGTATGGGCAAAAAATGATGAAGGAAGAATTAAAGGCGTATTAGTAGAGAGAGGAATGGAAGGATTTACTACTCCTGAAACACACAATAAATGGAGCTTAAGAGCATCTGCAACTGGAGAGTTGGTTTTTGATAATGTAAAAATTCCTAAGAATAATATCTTACCAAACAAAGATGGATTAGGAGCTCCACTTGGTTGTTTGGATTCTGCTAGATACGGAATTGCTTGGGGGACAATTGGTACCGCAATGGATTGTTATGATACTGCTTTAAGATATGCAAAACAAAGAATTCAGTTTGGAAAACCAATTGCTTCTTTTCAATTACAACAAAAAAAATTGGCTGAAATGATTACTGAAATTACTAAAGCTCAATTATTAACTTGGCGTCTGGGGGTTCTTAAGAATGAAGGTAGGGCAACTACGGCACAAATTTCTATGTGTAAACGCAACAATGTTGATATGGCACTTAATATCGCTCGTGAAGCAAGACAAATTTTAGGAGCTATGGGAATTACAGGAGAATATTCTATCATGAGACATATGATGAATTTAGAATCGGTAATTACTTATGAAGGGACACACGATATTCACTTATTGATTACAGGAATGGATATTACTGGAGAAAATGCGTTTAAATAAATGAGAAAGACTTTTAGATTAGTAGCGCTTTTAGAAGGGGTGTCATATATACTCCTTCTTTTTATAGCAGTCCCCATTAAGTATTGGGGTGGGGATGAGCAGTGGGTAAAACTTTTGGGTATGCCACACGGAATTTTGTTTGTCAGCTATGTAATATTCGCATTTCTAATTAAAAAAAATGAAAATTGGGGAATGAAAGATTTAGGAATTGTATTACTAGCCTCTATCCTACCCTTTGGCACTTTTTATGTAGACTGGAAATATTTGAAAAAATAGAAATTATGAAAACGGACTTTAGGGACCTTTTTTATTTCGCTAACAACTTAGTAGCTTCCAGCAATTCCTTATACCAAACTTCTCCATATTTTCGGATAAGTGGTTCTTTTAAGAAAGCATAAACAGGCACTTCTAATTCGCTACCACATTTGCAGGCAGGTTCACAAATTTTAATTTCTTCATAATTTACGGCATCAAAATCACGGTATTCTTGTATACGTATTGGAAACAGATGACAAGAAATTGGTTTCTTAAAATCAACTTTACCAGCTAAGTGAGCTTTTTCAATAGCACATTTTGAAATTCCTTTTTCCTCAATTACAAAAGCACATTCTCTATTATTTACAAGTGGAGTAGTTACTTCTCCCTCAGAATCAAGCACAGCCACCCCTAATTTATCCACCACATCAATCCCTTTTTGTACCATGAAGGGTTTTACCTGTTCATAAATATCTTCTAAAATAGTTACTTCCTTTTCCAGCAATGGAGCTCCTGCATCTCCATCCACACAACAAGCCCCTTTACACGCATTTAAATCGCAAATAAAATGCTTTTCAAAAACATCTAAAGAAATAATTTTATTGTCAACTTGAATCATACGGCAAAACTACATAATAAAATAAGAGAATTACTATTTTTGTGGCATGGCAAATTATGAAGATATCTTTAAAAAAGTAGTGTCCCATGCAAAAGAGTATGGTTATGTTTTTCAATCCTCCGAGATTTATGATGGCTTAGCTGCTGCTTACGATTATGGTCCGAATGGAGTAGAATTAAAAAATAACATTAAAAACTATTGGTGGAAGTCAATGGTGAATATGCACGAGAATATTGTGGGATTAGATTCCTCAATTTTTATGCACCCTACTACTTGGAAAGCGTCCGGACATATTGATGCCTTTAACGACCCTTTAGTCGACAATAAAGATTCTAAAAAAAGATACCGTGCTGATGTTTTAATTGAAGATCATATTGCTAAAATTGAAGCTAAAATTGACAAAGATTTTGTGAAAGCTGCCAAGCGTTTTGGAGATGCTTTTAACAAAGAAGAATTTGTAACTACCAATGGTAGAATTTTAGACAGGCAAAAACAAATTGATTCTATAAATGAAAAAATGAATGCTTCTCTTTCTTCAGGAGATTTAGAAGCTGTAAAAGCATTAATTGAGGAATTGGATATAAAATGCCCTGTTTCAGGAACTAATAATTGGACTGATGTTCGTCAATTTAACTTGATGTTTAAAACACAAATGGGCGCTACTACTGATGGTGCTTCTGATTTGTATTTAAGACCAGAAACTGCACAAGGTATTTTTGTAAACTTTTTGAATGTCCAAAAAACAGCTCGTGTGAAAATTCCTTTTGGGATTGCTCAAATTGGGAAAGCCTTCCGTAATGAGATTGTAGCGCGCCAGTTTATTTTCCGAATGCGAGAGTTCGAACAAATGGAAATGCAATTTTTTGTTCGTCCAGGAGAGGAAATGAAATGGTACGAATACTGGAAAGAATTCCGTATGAAATGGCACAATTCACTAGCAATGGGAGAAGATAATTACCGTTTTCATGACCATGAAAATTTAGCACATTATGCCAATGCTGCTACCGATATTGAATTCAAATTCCCATTCGGATTTAAAGAGTTAGAAGGAATCCATTCTCGTACTGATTTTGACTTGAAAGCACATCAAGAACATTCTGGGAAAAAATTAAAATATTTTGATCCTGAATTAGGAGAAAGCTATGTGCCATATGTAGTAGAAACATCCATTGGTCTGGACAGAATGTTCCTTACTGTATTAAGTAATTCTTTCCGTGAAGAAGAGTTAGAAAATGGAGAGAGTAGAGTTGTTCTTAAAATTCCTGCAGTTTTAGCTCCAATAAAAGCAGCGATCTTACCGCTTACTAAAAAAGATGGAATGCCAAAAAAAGCAAGAGAAATAATGAAAATGTTACAGCTTGATTTCAATTGCCAGTATGAAGAAAAGGATTCTATCGGAAAAAGATACAGAAGACAAGATGCTATTGGAACTGCATTCTGTATTACGGTTGACCATCAAACTTTAGAAGATAGTACGGTTACTATTAGAGATAGGGATACTATGGAGCAAGAAAGAGTTTCAGTTGAAAAACTACATTCAATTATTGCTGAAAAAGTAAATATTGCTAAATATTTGGCTTAGTTAGACCCTTCAGTAGTCACTGAAATTTTATCGAAAGCAGCATCAATAGGAGGCAATACTTTTTCCACCTCTACCGTTACTTTATCCACTTTATTTAAAGGTAAAATTGCATCTACAATTCTTTTTGCAGGGACTTCAATCATATCCGCTCTAATCGCCATTTGATCCTTTACAATTTCTATGATTTTCACATAGTCCACTGTGTCGTTCAAATCATCTGTTTTCTCGACTTCAGTTGTATCCGCTTCTACCCAAACATTTACGATAAAGTGTCCTCCCAAAACCGCTTCCTCTGGCAAGTGTCCATGAAAGGCGAAAACTCTAATTTTTTCTACTGTAATTAATCCCATTAGTTGATTTTTTCTAAAGCAGTTTCCATTCTCTTAATCGTCTCTTCTTTTCCTAAAAGTGATGCAATATCAAATAAAGAAGGTCCCATTCCAAGTCCTGTTAAAGAAACTCTAAAAGCAGGTAATAATTTACCCATTGCTAGTTCGTTTTCTTCCAAGTATTTTTTGAATTCTACCTCAATACTTTCAGAAAAGAAATCAGCTAATCCTGCTAATCTATCTTTTAATTCCAATACATATTTTGGAGTGTCTTCTTTCCATTTTTTACGGATAGTTTTCTCATCATAAGATGAAGGAGCTTCAAAATAATACCTTCCTTCCTCCCACATATCTTTTACAAAAGTTGCTCTTTCTTTCAGTTGCTCACAAACAGTTGCTACAAAATTATCTTCTGCTTCTACTCCATTTTCTTTTAGGATAACTTGTAAATCTTTCGCCAATACTTCTCCTGATTTTGCTCTTAAATACTGCTGATTGAACCATCTTGTTTTGTCAAAATCAAACTTTGCTCCTGCCTTCCCTACTCTATCTAAACTGAATGATTCAATCAATTCCTCCATTGAGAAAATCTCTTGCGTAGTACCTGGATTCCATCCTAAAAAGGACAGCATATTTATAAATGCTTCTTTTATATATCCACCTTCTCTGTATCCTGAACTTGTTTCTTTTGTTTCAGGGTTAGTCCACTGAGTTGGGAAAACCGGGAATCCTAATCTGTCTCCATCTCTCTTACTTAATTTTCCATTTCCATCTGGTTTTAAAATTAATGGCAAATGTGCGAACTGTGGCATTTTATCCTCCCAACCTAGATATTTGTATAACAAAACGTGCAAGGGTGCAGATGGCAACCACTCTTCTCCTCTAATCACATGAGAAATTTTCATGGCATAATCATCTACCACATTGGCCAAATGATAAGTTGGCATTCCATCAGATTTGAAGATAACTTTATCGTCCATATGATTGGTGTTTACAACAACCCATCCTCTAATAATATCGTTTAGTTTTACCTCTTCATTCCTAGGCATTTTTATTCTGATAGCATAAGGATCTCCCGCTTCCAATCTCTTACTTACTTCATCTTCTGATAAAACTAAAGAGTTTTGCATAGTAGTACGAGTAACAGCATTGTATTGTGGAGAAGGGACTCCAGCAGCTTTCATTCGCTCTCTCATTGCAGTTAGTTCCTCTGAAGTATCAAAAGCATAATAGGCGAAACCATTTTTTACCAATTGTTTAGCGTAAGGTAAGTATATTGCTTTTCTTTCTGATTGCTTGTAAGGGCCATACTCACCACCATCAACAACTGACTCATCTAATTCAATTCCACACCATTTTAGTGCATCAATTAAATACTCTTCAGCACCTTCTACAAATCTTGTTTGATCGGTGTCCTCAATACGCAATATCATTTTGCCTCCTTGATTTTTAGCAAAAAGGTAATTATATAGTGCTGTTCTAACTCCTCCAATATGTAATGGGCCTGTCGGGCTTGGCGCAAATCTTACTCTTACTTCTGACATCTTTATTATTATTTTGAGTGGCAAAGATAGTGTTTATCTGATATAAGTAATTATATGCATATTAAAATTGTATTTTTGCAGCAATGAGGAGAAACACTACATCAGAATTGTTCAAAAAGCTGAATAATTTTATACGAAAATACTACCAAAATCAGCTGATTAAAGGAGGTATTTATAGTGTTGCAGTATTAATTATTTTCTTCCTTATTTTCTCAATTATTGAGCATTTTTCGAAAGGAGGAGTTGTTGTTAGAACTTTTTTCTTTTGGACATACATAATTATTAACCTGATTATTGCGGTAAAATATATTGTAATTCCACTTTTACATTTACTTCAATTAGGAGAAATAATCTCACATAAACAAGCGGCTAAAATCATTGGAATACATTTCAATTCTGTTGATGATAAACTTACAAATATTTTAGAATTAACTGATGAGGAAAATTCAGATAATGATTTGATTATAGCTAGTATTGATCAAAAAATGGCAGATATTAAGCCTGTAAACTTCAATTCAGCTATTGATTTTAGAACCAATAAAAAATATGTTAAATGGGTTTTGATTCCTATTCTAATTATTGGATTGTTCTTTGTTTCTGGGAAGCAATACATACTTACAGAAAGCTCTGCTCGAATTGTAAAACACAATACCTTTTTTGAGCCAAAAGCACCATTTAATTATCAGATAAATGAAGAATTAAAATGCATTCAATTTGAAGATTATTTACTAAAAATAAAAGTAACTGGAAATGAAATTCCATCAAAAGTACAAATCGTAATAAATGATAACAGATTTAACCTAAAATCAAATGGGAATAATGAATTTGAGTATTTGTTTAAACATGTAAATTCTGATATAGATTTTCATTTATTAGCAGGAGGATATAAGAGTAAATTATACACACTTAAAAGTTTATTGCAACCAAAAGTTGTAGCAATTCAAGTTTCAATAAATCATCCCAATTACACAAAGAAAAGTAAAGAGATTGTTTTAAATAATGGGGATATTTTAGTAAGTGAGGGAAGTATTGTAAATTGGAGTATCTCATTACAAAATACGACTAATTCATCTTTTGTATTAGATAAAAAAGAAGTCAAAATATCTAATAATTATAAACTCAAATTTCAGACTCAAATTCTAGAAAATTCTTCTTATCAAATTATTAGTAAAAACAATAATAGCCTGATAGACACTCTTAACTATTCTATTAGAGTTATTAAAGATGAATATCCTCATATTTTGGTATCTCAAACATATGATACTTTAAATTCTCAATTTATTTTTAATGGGGAAGTAGAAGATGATTACTTACTTGAAAAATTAGAGTTTACATACAATATCAAATCCAAAGATAGTACTAATAATATATCTAAAAGTATTCAGATAAATAGAACTTCAAAAGAGGTGTTTTTCTATACTTTTAACTTCAATAGTCTACTTTTAAATCCGGGTGATGAGGTGGATTATCATTTTAAGATTTGGGACAATGATGGAGTAAATGGTACAAAATTTACAAAAAGTCAAAATTTTAAATTTACAGAATCTAGTACAGATGATTTGATAAAAAAGAAAGATGCTGAAAATGAGAAAACAAAAAGTGGGCTAAATAAATCTATTTCGTTAGCAGAAGAAATTCAAAAAGAAATTGCTGAACTCAACAAAACAATTTTAGAAAAAAAGAAAATTGGCTGGGAAGAGAAACAAAAAGCTAAAGAAATTCTTAAAAAACAAAAACAATTAGAAAAACAAATAAAAGATACTCAGAAGAAAAATACTGAAAACTTGAAAAACAAAGAGAAATTGAATTCCTCTATCTTAGAAAAACAAAAGAAATTAGAAGACTTAATGAATAAAGTTTTAGATACAGAAATGAAAGATTTGCTAAAAGAAATGGAAGAAATGATGGACAAAGCAGATAAAGAAAAGTTAAAAGATTTACTAGATAAGTTAGATAAAGAAAATGTTGACCTAGAGAGGGAATTAGATAGAGAGTTAGAGTTATTTAAACAACTTGAATTTGAGCAGAAAGTAGAAGAAACTCTAGATAAAATAACAGAACTAAAAGAAGCACAAAAGAAACTTCAGAAAGAAACTGAAAGTGATGAAAAAACAAAGGAGGAACTTGCTAAAGAACAAGAGGAGCTCAGTAAAAAAATGGAAGAAATCAAAAAAGATTTGCAAGATTTAAGGAAGAAAAACATGGATTTGGAACAAAAAAATGAATTGCCTAATACTCAAAAATCAGAAGAAGATATAAAACAGGAAATGCAAAAAAGTAGTGATGCTTTAAAAAAGGGTCAAAAGAAAAAATCAAAGAAATCACAGGAAAGTGCTATTGAAAAAATGGAGGAACTTGAAGATAAACTAAAAAGTATGCAAGAAAGTTCTGGAGAAAATAAGCCGAAAGAAGATATGGAAACTTTACGTAAAATTTTAGAGAATTTAGTTACACTTTCATTTGATCAGGAGAGTTTAATTAATAAAGTAAATAACACCCCAAGAAACAGTCCAGAGTTTGTAAAAATGGTACAGCAACAAAACAAATTAGCTGATGATAGTAAGATTATTGAGGACTCATTATTTGCTCTAAGTAAAAGAGTTGTCCAAATTCAAGCTACAATAAATAAAGAGATTGCATCTATTAAAAGTAATATGTTAAAATCAACTAAGGAGCTTGAGAATAGAGATGTAAATAAGGCTGCAGAAAGGCAACAATTTGTTATGACTGCAACAAATAACCTTGCCTTACTATTATCTGAAATATTGGAGCAAATGCAAAAAGATTTAGAAATGCCTCCATCAAAATGCAACAAGCCAAAAAACTGTAATAAACCAAACCCAAACTGCAAAAAACCTTCAATGTCAGAGATGAAAAAAGCTCAGAAGAAACTGAATAAGGAAATGAAAAAAGGGAAAAATGGTAAGAAAGGAAAGGGGAAAAAGAAAGGAGAGAAGCAATCAAAAGAGCTTATGCAATTAGCAAAACAGCAAGAGCAAATAAGAAAACAGTTAATGGAGCTAAGAGATGAGATTGGTGAAAATGGCGAGAAAGGGAAAATTGATAAAATTATTGAGGATATGGAGGAAAATGAAAGAGATATTATCAATAATAGAATTACACAAGAAACTATAAACAGACAAGAAGAAATACTTAGTCGATTACTTGAAGCAGAGAACGCTAAGAGGGAGCAAGATGAAGACGATAAAAGAAAGGCTACAGAATGGGAATTTGAACCAGATAATACAACTGAAGAATATATGGAATACAAAAAGAAAAAAGAGAAAGAAGAAGAGCTATTAAAAACAACTCCAATTCAACTTACTCCATTCTACAAAAAGAAAGTAAATTCCTATTTTAACTCTTTAATAAAAGAGAACTAATGATAGCGTTTGAATACTTAGAAACAGAAGAAATAACAGAAATTAATCAAAATAAAAAATGGTTAAATCAAGTAATTTCAAATGAAGCTAAGGAAGAAGGAGATATTACTTACATTTTTTGTGATGATGACTATCTTCTTGAAAAAAATATACGATTCCTTAACCATAATACTTTAACTGATGTCATTACTTTTGATTATTGTGAAGGGAATTCTGTAAGTGGAGATATTTTTATTAGCATTGAAAGAGTAAAAGAAAATTCTGAGGTTTTTAAAGTTGATTTTTTAACAGAATTAAATAGAGTTATGGTGCATGGTTTACTACATTTGCTCGGTTATAAAGATAAAACTGAGAGGGAGTCAAATTTAATGAGAAAAAAAGAAAATTATTATCTTTCTAAATACTGAGAATCAAATGGTACTTGAAGAAAAATATGATGTGATTGTTGTGGGGGGAGGTCATGCTGGATGTGAGGCCGCACATGCTGCAGCAACATTAGGTTCCAAAGTTTTGTTAATTACTCAAAATCTAGAAACTTTAGCTAGAATGTCATGTAATCCAGCCATGGGTGGTGTTGCAAAAGGGCAAATTATTAGAGAAATTGATGCGTTAGGCGGAATGTCAGGAATTATTACTGATGCCTCTTCAATTCAGTTTAGAATGCTTAATAAAAGTAAAGGGCCAGCAATGTGGAGTCCTAGGGCACAGTGTGACAGAAAATTGTTTGAAAGAGAATGGCGTATGGCTCTAGAAGCAAATAAAAATATTGATTTTTGGCAAGATACAGTTGAAAATATAATGACTAAAAAGGGTTCAACAGTAGGTGTTATTACAAAAATGGGTGTTGAAATTCAAAGTAAATCTGTCATACTTTGTAACGGAACATTTTTAAATGGATTAATTCATCTTGGCAAAAAAAATTACAAAGGAGGAAGGTCAGGAGAGCCGCCAGCTGAAGGAATAACAAAACAACTAATTGAGTTAGGGTTTACTAATGGTAGGATGAAAACAGGAACTCCACCAAGACTTGATGGCAGAACAATTGATTACTCTAAAACTGAAGAACAAGCAGGAGATAAAAATTCTGTAAACTTCTCATATCTATCTAACAATCAATTATCTAAGCAACATTCTTGCTTTATAACTTACACTTCACCTGAAGTACATAGTATACTAAAAGAAGGTTTTGAAGATTCTCCTATGTTTTCAGGAAGAATAAAAGGTTTAGGCCCAAGATACTGCCCTTCAATTGAAGACAAAATAGAACGATTTTCAACTAAGGAAAGGCATCAGTTATTTATTGAGCCTGAAGGAAGAGATACTATAGAAATCTATTTAAACGGATTCTCAACATCATTACCAGAAGAAGTTCAGTTGAAAGCTTTGCGCAAAATTAAAGGTCTTGAAAAAGTAAAAATGTTTAGGGCTGGATATGCAATTGAGTACGATTATTTTCCTCCAACTCAATTAAAACATACACTAGAGACAAAATTGGTCAATAACCTTTTCTTTTGCGGGCAAATAAACGGAACAACTGGCTATGAAGAAGCTGCAGCACAAGGGCTAATGGCGGGAATAAATGCTCACCAAAACACTCATAATAAAAAGGAATTCATACTAGGGAGATCAGATGCATATATAGGAGTATTAATAGATGATCTTATAACAAAAGGAACAGACGAGCCCTACAGAATGTTTACTTCAAGAGCCGAATTTAGATTACTATTAAGACAGGACAATGCTGATATTAGACTAACTCAGAAAGGACATGAATTAGGACTTGCTAGTGAAGAAAGACTAAAACGCCTGCAAGTAAAGAAAAGTGAAACTGAAAAGTTAATAAAGTTTTTAGAGAAACAAAGTATTGAGCCAAATGATATAAATCCTGTATTAGAAAATAAAGGCACTTCAATTTTAAAACAGAAAGTAAAAATTAAGTCCATACTCTCTAGGCCACATATTTCGATTAAAGATTTATTAGTTTCTAAAGAACTTTACGAGTTTTTAGAAAATGAAAAATTTTCAATTGAGTCAATAGAACAGGCAGAGATTGAAATTAAATATGGCGGTTATTTAAATAAAGAAAAGGAGTCTGCTGAAAAACTAAGCAGACTTGAAAATATACAAATTATTGATGGTTTTGAATTTGATAAACTTCATTCCATTTCAACTGAAGGTCGTGAAAAATTAAAAGCTATTCAACCAAAAACAATTGGACAAGCATCACGAATAAGTGGCGTTTCCCCTTCAGATATAAACATATTATTAATCTACTTAGGGAGATGATATTACTAGATAAATGCCCAGTGTGCAGTGGCAATAGTTTAGATAAGCTTTTAGATTGTAATGACTTTACAACTTCTAAAGAAAATTTTACAATTGTTTCATGTGGAACATGTGATTTTACCTTTACAAACCCCAGGCCTTTAAACGAAAACCTAGGTAATTACTACAAGTCAGACATGTATATTTCCCATACAAATAATTCCAAAGGATTATTTAATTGGCTCTACCAGACAATAAGAAATTATGCAGTAGGCACAAAAGTTGCCTTACTAAAAAGTATAACAAAAGAAGGGACTCATTTAGATATTGGCTGTGGGACAGGTGAATTTTTAAATGCTTGCAAAAATGCTGGATACGCAACAAAAGGTATCGAACCATCAGAACTAGCAAGAACTCAAGCTAAAAACAATTACAATCTTGTAGTTAGCGACAATACTGACTTAACTCAGTTTAGTGAAGAAGAATTTGATAGCATAAGCATGTGGCACGTACTAGAGCATATCCCAAACTTAAATGAAACAATTTCACAATTTCACAAGATACTCAAGCCAAATGGAAAGATTATTATTGCTGTTCCTAACTATAAAAGCTGGGACGCAAGCTACTACAAAGAATTCTGGGCCGCATGGGATGTTCCAATACACTTATGGCATTTTTCAAAATCTACAATTGAAAAGATTTTCAAAAATCATGAATTTAGTTTGAGGAAAACCAAACCAATGATATTTGATTCTTTCTATGTTTCATTATTAAGTGAAGAATTTAAAATAGGTAAAAAGAATTTTATCAAAGGATTTGCAATTGGATTGATCTCTAATTTAATTGGCGTCATTTCGAAAAGAGGACATTCAAGCACTATTTATGTGTTTGAAAAGAAAAATTAAGCATTTAAATCGTTTCTAAGCAAAAAATAACTACACCTAAGGTATTAACACATTTTTTTTAAAATCTTTGAACGTTTAATGAATAGGCAATTAATTGATTAACAGTGTGTTGCTGATATTTTACAAGTTTTATATAAAAAATTGTATTTTTGTTAAATGAAAATAAGACTTACAATACTGTTTGGATTCATCTCAATAATTAGTTTTTCTCAATGTTTTGCTCCAAGCACACTTTTTGCTTCTAACATTAATTATTACAATGCAGAAGTAAATTGGAATTCAACAAACGGAACTAATCATTATAAAATTAGATATAAAATTATTGGGTCAGCTAGCTGGTCATATAAAAACAATATCGATTCTATTCTCAACCAAAAATTACTTACAAATTTAATTCCATTAAGCGATTACGTCTGGCAAATTAGAAGTCATTGTGACACAATAAATAGCAATACTTCAAATTGGTCAGTTACCGATACATTTTATACAAATACCCCCCTGTACCCAACAACAAGCACTCTGTCAACAACTAATATCAACTACAATAATGCTGTTGCAAACTGGGATACTTTAAGTAATGCAAATAGATATAAAATAAGATACCAACAAATCGGAACAGGTAGTTGGTCTAATTTGGGTCCAATATACAATCCAAATTCAAGCATTACAATCCCTCTATTACAACAAAACACCACTTACGAATGGCAAGTAATGTGTTATTATGATACAACTAATTTATTAGCTTCTTTGTGGTCAATTTCTGACACATTTACAACACCCTCATTTGTAGCTGCTCCATTCAACCCTATAGTAATAAATACACTTTCTAACACACAATGTAACACGTCATCTGAACTGACATTAATAGTAAGTCAAGAGGCTAATGAGCCTGATATAGGTACAAGTATTATTACTTCAGACGGAGGGAATTTTGACATAACCTCTATTAGCTCAGGAGACTCTGTAGGCTTTGCAATAATGACGACTAGCACACAGAATATTACCGCAACATTAAAAGCAGGAATAGTTGCAGGACAGAATTATGCTATTATAAATTCATACGATAGTATTGGGACATTGATTGGGTTTTTCTCAATTGAGAATGACAATGGAGGTATAAAAGTCAGTTCAACATCACCAAATGATGGAAATAATTATACAAGTGGCTTTATAAGTGAAATACACTTCATAAATCTATTTATTAATCCAAATATAGATGGGCCACTTTATTTTTATGCTAACATTAACTCTGAACTAAACGATCAATTTAATGATATTGATACAGTTCAAATATGGTGTAATTCTACAAGTATTTCAGAAAACAGTAGTAATAAAAATCTGATTGGAATTTATGATATTTTTGGAAGAGAAATTCCTGAAACACAAAATAAGCTTCTATTTTTCAAATACACTGATGGGACCATAGAAAAGAGGTTGTTGTTGAAATAATAGTGACCTAGGGAGGATTCGAACCCCCAACCCTCAGAGCCGAAATCTGATATTCTATCCAGTTGAACTACTAGGCCTTTTGGCAAAAATAGTATAAGTTTTAATACCACAATTTTTTATACTTTAATAAGTTATCTGATAGTAAAGTATTATTATTGCTTTTTTAATTATGAAAAAACTTCTTTTCCTTTTATTGCCCTTGTTTATCAATGCACAGGATGTTGCGATTGGTCAATGGAAAGACTATCTATCTTATAATTCTGCTTCCTATATTTGTGAGGAAGATGAGAAAATTTATTGTGTAGCTAGTGGTGGGTTGTACTATGTAAACAAGGAAGATATGACAATAAATCGTATGTCTAAAATAACAGGACTTTCTGATGTAGGAGTAAAACAGATTGCTTATTCTAAAAGTTTAGATGTAACGGTTCTTACTTACGAAAACTGCAATATAGATCTGATAAAAAACAATAAAATCGTAAATATTTCTGATATAAAAAGGAAAGAAATTGCTGGTTTCAAGACAATAAATAATATTACAATAGATAGTGGTACCGCATATTTATCCTCATCTTTTGGATTGGTTTTAGTTGATTTAGAAAAAGAAGAAATAAAAGACACTTATAAAATAGGGGAGAATGGAAATTTTGTAAGTATAAACGATTGTTATATAGACGATACTTGCATTTTTGTTGGTACTACTGATGGAGCATATTTTGCGGATAAAAACTCAAACACTTTATTTGATTTTAATAGCTGGACTAAACACCCTTCCTTCTCTACTGAAGTTTCTGAAATCATTGTAAATTCTTGGGGAATGCTTTTTAACAATCAATATCCTTATGTAAAAGTAAGAAATAGCAATGGGTATTACCTAGAAATAGGAGGAATTATTAGTATTTATCAAAATGGTAATCTTATATCAGAAATAATTGCGGATTCAAACTTTAGCAAGATACAAGATGCTTGGATAGATAAAGACGATATTCTTTGGGTAGCAGACTCTACTAATGGACTTTTAAAATTTAAAAATTTTGAATATGCAGAAAGTTATATCCCAAGTGGCCCAAAATCAAATACTGTATTTAACATTGAATTTATTAATAGCAATTTATATAACTGCCATGGAGGTCATAAAAATTTTGGACACCTATGGAATAAAGATGGGGCTTCAATAATGAATAATTTTGAAGATTGGCGAAATTATAATTATACTGAATTAGGAAATGCAAGGGATATAGTCTCAGTAGCTAAAGTTGGAAATAAAACATATTTTGCCTCTTATTACAATGGAATATCTGAACTAGAAGATGATGAATTTTCAATCAGATATGGACATGAAAATACAAATGGAGCACTAGACACCATAAATGATTGGGCTAATGATAGAAGATTAAAAATTTCAGATTTAGAAATTGATAACTATGGAAATTTGTGGGGGCTTAATTCGAATGTAAATAATCCTTTGTTTGTCAAAAAATTAAATGGAGAATGGCATTCCTTTACAATGAATCAATCTGTAGCTAACTTACTTTTTGATGATTTATTAATTGATTCTTACAATCAGAAATGGGGCATAATGGGTAGGGGGGCTGGAATTTTTGTCTACAATGATAACAACACTATAGGAAATCCTAATGACGATCAGTATAAAATACTAAGTACGAATATAGGAAGTGGGAATCTTCCATCATTACAAACATACTGTTTTGCAGAAGACTTAGAGGGTGAAATATGGGTTGGTACTGATAATGGAATAGCCGTCTTTTATGACCCGGGTGCAGTATTTTCAGGTTACAATTTTGATGCCCAACAAATTCTTATTACTGAGGGAGATTACGGGCAGTACCTACTCAGTGAAGAAAGAGTAAAATGCATAACAATTGATGGCGCAAATAGGAAATGGGTAGGAACAGAAAAATCAGGAGTGTTTTTGTTATCAGAAGATGGAACTGAAGAAATATTACATTTCACAAAAAATAACAGCCCTCTTTTCTCAGACAATATAGTTGATATTGTAATAAATCCAGAAAATGGAGAAGTCTTTATAGGGACAGAAAATGGGCTAATTTCTTACCGCTCAAATGCAACAGAAGGTGTTGCTACTCAAAATAGTACTAAAGTATTTCCTAACCCTGTAAAAGAGACTTATAACGGACCTATTGCAATTAGTGGTCTCGTAACAGATGCTAATATTAAAATTACTGACATCTCAGGGAATTTAGTCTTTGAGACATTCGCAAACGGAGGACAAGCAATCTGGAATGGAAAAAATAAAAATGGAGAGCGATCTTCAACAGGAGTATATTTAGTTTTCAGTACAGATTTATATGGAGAACAAAAAATGGTAAGTAAGATACTTTTCATACACTAATGAAATACAAAAGTAGAGCCATTACTCTCACTTATATTAAGCAAGGAGAAAGCTCAATAATCAGTAAAATCTTTACAGAAAAACATGGGCTTCAATCTTTTATTGTTAAAGGTGTTAGATCTAAAAAAGCAAAGAAAAAACTTGGACTTTTTCAACCCTTGCAGTTAGTTGATATTAATGCCACACTTTTTCCTAAAAATGGATTGCAGTATCTAGCTGAAATTACAATTATTGAAACGATTTCTACTGATAAAATAAACATGAATAAAAACTTCTTGGCTATATTTATTGCTGAGATAAGCTCTAAAGTATTACAAGAAAACGAACAGAATTCAGGGCTATTTAAATTTGTTTGGGAAATAAAACAAAAACTATATAACGCAAATACTGTAGATGAAAATTTTGCACTTCTTTTCATGCTTAATTTATCAAAATATTTAGGATTTCCCCCCTCAACTGAGAATATAAATGCTCCATTTTTTAATTTAGAAACCGGGGAGTTCTCGGCAAAAGCATTTAATTTGAACATCTATTTAAATGAAGAAAAAACAACAATACTTAAACATTTATTACTAGGGAAAAAAAATAATATCCCTCAAGAATTAAAATCAGAATTACTAAAAGATATCATGCAATATTTTAGACTACATCATTATAATCTTAGTAATATATCATCTCACTTAATAATAGAATCATTACGAAAATGAAGCAACTAATTCTTATAAGCTTTCTTTTGATGTGTAAATTGGCTTTTAGCCAAAACATTGAGGTTTTTGACAAAATACTAGCAATTCCAATAGAAAATGTGAATATTAAAAGTAACCAAAAAGGAGTTATAACAAACAGTAAAGGGGTTTGTGCTATCAATAAATTTAAGGAAAACGATACACTAATAATCTCTCACATAGCATATCATCAAATACAAATTATTAAAAGCAGTATTAGTAGTAAAATATTTTTAGAACCTAGAATTAAAATACTTCCAACTGTAAATTTTGAATTAGATAAGAAATCTCTTTTAGATCAAAATGACCCTATTTGTGAAACAGAAGCGGGCAATACAAAAATTGCAAGTAAAACAACAGCTGAAAAACTAGAAGGGAATTCAGGTGTAACTATTCAAGAAAGTCAAAGTGGTGGTGGGAGTCCAAATTTTAGAGGGATGGAGGCTAATAGGCTTTTACTTGTTGTAGATGGAATTCCTTTAAATAATGCCATTTACAGAAGTGGGCATCTACAAAGTTCGGCCTCAATAAACCCTTACTTTTTAGGCAGTATATATCTGGTATCTGGGCCCGCATCAGTTGCTTATGGTAATGGAGCTATGGGAGGTGCTTTGCTTTTTAACACCTACACAAATACTAGTCTCAATGAAAATAAATTTTACTTCAACCAACAATTTGAAAGTGCAACTAATGGAGTTTTATTAAATTTCTTGTCACAATATCATCACAAAAAACTAGCATTCACTTCTGGATTTTCTGTAAAATCTTTAGAAAATCTAAAGATGGGAGAAAATCGAAATCATGGATATTTGCAATGGGGTAAGGAGGGAATAGCAACTAATGGAAATGAGCAATTATTTACTACATATCAGCAAGCTGATTTTATGCATAAGACTTTCTATAATATCAATAAAAACAGCAGTATTCTTTTAAATACTCAATTTGCTACATCATCTAACATAAATCGCTTTGATAAACTCAATGACATAAAAGATGGGATAGCTAAATATAGTGATTGGTATTACGGCCCACAAAGCAGATTCTTGCAAAGCCTAAAACATTCTAATTTTAAAGAAACTATATTGTTTCAAAAAATGAACACCACACTATCATTTCAAGATGTTAGTGAATCTCGCCATAAAAGTAAAAAAAGCGAAAATCAACTTTCAAATAGATATGAAAATGTTAAAATTTATGATATTTCTTTTGACTTTAGCAAATCAATAAAGTCTTTAAATATCAGTTATGGATTGGGGAATAGATATCAAAAAGTAAACTCCAAAGCTGATAAGACTAGTAATAATATTATAAGTCATAATAGTACACGCTACCCTGATGGGGGGAGTAGTGTAAATGATTTTTTTAGCTACACTCAAGCAAAAATTCCATTACATAAAAAGTTAAAATTAGTAATAGGAGCAAGATATAACCAAAATAATCTCACTGCTATATTTAATGACAGTACTACCTTCAATTTCCCTTATAAACAACTTCAAAATAATAATTCCTCACTCGTAAAATCAGCAAGTTTGGAATATAGTTTGAACACTAACACACTGTTTAAAACCTCTTACTATGGTGGATTTCGAAATCCTAATATTGATGACATTGGTAAAGTATTTTCAAAAAATGGTAATTATGTTGTAATTCCAAACGAAAAATTAGAAGCAGAATATTCTGATAATTATGAGATGACAATTAAATATTTCAAAGGAAAAATTAAAACTAATCTATCATTATTCTACACCAATATTAATAATGCTATTAGGCGTGAATTTTCAACTCTTAATAGTAAAGATAGTATGTTATATGATGGAGAAATGATGAAGATTCAAATGAATAAAAACATTGAGTCGGCAAATATTTACGGCATTAACATCAATGCTATATATGAATACAATAAGAGTTTAAATTTAAACGCAAACTTTAATTATCTAAAAGGGAATACAATGGAAAACCAACCTCTTTCTCACATCCCGCCTACCAATGGGAAACTTTCAATAAATTATACCATTAAGAAACAGGAGTTCGAGTTTTATGCAAAATATAATGCAGCTAAAAAATCAAATGAATATGATGATGGAGGAGTAGATAACCTAGAAGAAGCAACAATTAATGGAACGCCAATGTGGTACACTTTGAACCTTCAGTACAGTAATAAATTAGATAATGATATTATTATAAGCTGTGGGGTGCAAAACATTGCAGATATTCATTATAAAACCTTTAGCTCTGGAATTAGTGCAAGTGGTAGGAATTTTATTTTGGGGTTGCAAACTAATTTTTAATATTTTGAACACCTAAGATACTTAAGCGATAATATCTAATAAACATCAATTAATAACAAACAATTAATAACTATCCTTATCTTTGCAACTTATAAATATCAAAATGAAAAACCTTAACCTTTTACTAGCACTACTTTTTATTTCTTTTACTACCTCATCACAAATCTGGGAGGAGAACCTGCTAAAAACAAATGCTAATCCTACTTCTGCTGAAAAATTTGAAGCTTTCGAAAACTACCGTAAAGCCGTACCTTATACTAAAGGAAATGGATACAAACCTTATGCACGTGAAATGGATTTTGTAAACGAGAGAATTAAAGAAGGAAACGTATTCAATCCAAATGCATTATTTATAGAGTGGCAAAAGGAAAAAGAAAAATACAGCAACGCAAAATCAAGCACTTCAGGTAATTGGGTGTCTAAAGGCCCTATCAATACTCCAATAATTTTATCTAACAATAAAAAAAGAGGAAATGGTCGGGTGAATTGTATTGCTTTCGATCCTATTGATGAAGATATTATATGGATTGGCTCTCCGGCAGGTGGGCTTTGGAAATCAATTGATGGAGGAAGTAATTGGACAACAAATACTGATAATCTTCCTGTTATGGGAGTTTCTCATATTGCTATTGATCCTGTCAATAATCAAACAATGTACATAGTTACTGGTGATGCAAATGCAACTGATACTTATAGTATAGGAATTCTAAAATCAATTGACGGGGGTTCAACTTGGAATACTACAGGATTAAGTTACACTGTTGACCAAGAAAAAACAGTAAACAAAGTACTTATAAACCCTAATCATACTGATAGTTTAATTGCAGCTACTAACTCTAATCTAATGATAAGTTCAGATGGAGGAACTACATGGGCAACTACTGGTATTATTGGTAGATGGAGAGACATTGAATACAAACCAAATAATCGTAATGTTATTTATGCAGCTAAACAATCAAGCGGAGGGAGTAATGTCTATCGAACTATTGATGGTGGTACTAACTGGAATGTTATTAATAATGGTGTTTCATCAACTGGAAAACACAGGCCTTTAATTGCTGTAACTCCTGATAATCCTGAGGTTATTTACTCACTTTACTCTGCTTCTGATTATAGCTTTCATGGGTTGTATAAATCTTCTGATGCTGGTGATACTTGGATTTTACAATCTAGTACTCCTAATATTTTAGGTAGAGAAACAGATGGTAGTGATACTGGAGGTCAATCCTGGTACGATTTAAGCCTAGGTGTTGCAACAAACAATGAAGATTTAGTTTATGTAGGAGGTATTAATCTCTGGCGTTCTGATGATAGTGGTGCAAATTGGGATATAGATGCAAGTAGTGGAAATGGATCGAACTATTCTTACATGCATGTGGATCAACATGCTTTTGAGTTCAATCCACATACTCATGTTGCTTATGCAGGAAATGATGGAGGTTTTTACAAATATATGGATAATCTCAATAAATGGGTAGATATTTCAGATGGGCTTGAAATCTCTCAATTCTACAATTTAGGGCTTTCAAAATCAAACGCCAACAGAGTAGTTGCAGGAGCACAAGATAATGGTACTGAAATGCTAACTGGCTCTACTTGGGATGCAATTATGGGTGGGGATGGTATGGAATGCGCAATAGATCATTATGATGAGGATATTATTTATGCTGAATATCAATATGGAGGGCTAAGAAAATCATATAACGGAGGGAATTCATGGAATAATATTAAACCTGTAAGTTATGAGGGAGGGTGGAATACTCCTTATGAAATGCATCAAACTAACAATAATTTAATAGTAGCAGGATATGATGAGGTTTACCGATCAACAACTGCCGGAGCTATATGGGATTCCGTTTCTTTTAATGTAAGTAATGGGGCTGCAATTCGTTCAATTGCTTTAGCATCTTCTGATGAGGATTATATTTATGCAGCAACTTATAGTAAGATAAAAGTTACTAAAGATGCTGGGCAATCTTGGACCTATATAAAGCCTGGTTTACCAAATTATAACATTACTGATGTGGCTGTTTCAACTACAAATCCGGATAGAGTTTGGGTTACTTTATCTGATTACAATAATGCTCATAAAGTGTATGAATCAATTGATGCGGGAGATAACTGGACAAATGTCACTGGAAGTAATTTACCTGCTCTTCCTGTTAATTGTATTGTTTATCAAGGTGGTGCTAATGATGATTTGTATATAGGAACTGATGTTGGGGTTTATTACAAAGACAATACCATGTCTGATTGGGTGCCTTTTAATGATGGTTTGCCAAATGTTATTGTAAAGGAATTGGAAATACATTATGATGAAGGAACTATCAGTGCGGCAACTTTTGGAAGGGGGGTTTGGAAAAGTGATTTAAACACACTAAGTACTGTAAATTCTAATTACTTTAATAATGTTAAGTTTACAATCTACCCTAACCCTGCAGATGATAAAATAACTATTCATACTACTGAAAATAAGGTGTTAATTAGCATCTATTCTATCACGGGACAAAAGGTTATTTCTACAAAATCAAAGTCTATTAACACGGCTAGTTTAGCAAAAGGGTATTATGTTGTTGAGGTAAAAAGCGAATCAGGGACTAAAAGGAAAAAACTAGTTATAAAATAGCTTCCAGCTCTTTTATATAACTTCTTTTTCTGCTTTGCGGGGCGAAAATTAAACCAACATTTACTACTATTTTATCATCAATAAAATAAGTTTTAATTAGGAAGGGCCCTCCCATAAATCCGTATTCTAACTTCCAAAGCCCTCTATAATTATTATCATTATAATAAGGAGGATAGCTAGGCTCAATTTTCACAAAACTACCTTCCCTTTCTCCTTTTAGGTATTTAGCAAAAATATTATCTGTATTTTGTAAAACCTCAGCTTGCAAATTAGTGGTTTTTGGTATAAATGAAAAAGTTAAAATATTCTTTATTTCCTCTGATTTTGGAGGATTAAATGTAGCCCAAAAAACAGAATCTGAATTAGAATTTATTTCATATTCCTTAGGGATAATAACTTCTATTCCAAAATGATTAAAAATTTCTTTTTCAGCATTCTTTTGCGATAATTTAGCAAAAGTATTTCTTATATATTTTACTTCTTTCAAGCTGACTATAGAAACTAATTTATTAAGTTCTTTAAGTAATTGTACTCCATTGTTATCCCAATTTAATTGTGCAACAAACTGCCCTTTAGCCCACTTGTCTTTTTGACTTGAATGGTCAACGCCCTCAGCAATTATTACAATATTTTTGTGAGTTTTTAATATTGACTTAAACTCACTTTGATTAATCTGTACAACTCTAAAGGCACTCTCATTCTGATTTATTCCTTCTAAAATTTTACCAAAAGTCGCATAAGCCAAACTATCAACACCACTCTCCCACAAAGCATCAGCAACAACAAAAATTACTTCTGAATTTGTTCCTGTTGAAGATGGTAAGGTTTGAACTCCATCACCACAAGAAAACAGAAGGAATGTAAGTATAATAAAATATCTCATTAACTTTAAGGTAAAAGAATTTTCGTTCCAGGCTTGAGGTTATCACTTTCCAAGTTGTTTAGTGATTTAATCTTCCAAACACTTAAACCATCATGCTTTTTAGCAATTCCCCAAAGCGTATCCCCTTTTTGCACAATATATTCATTTTTTGTAATTTTTTGCAGTTTTTCTTGTGTTTTTTGATTGTTTTTTACATAAATCACTAATTTATCTCCAATGTCAAGGTTTGTTGTTTTTAAATTATTCCATTCTTTCAACTCAAAAACATGCACATTATGATCTTTAGCAATTCTACCTAAATAATCCCCCTTATTTACTCTGTAAACTATTCTTTCTTCATCAATAAGGATTTCTTTATTATCAACAGCTTCAATAAAAGTATAGTTCGTTTCTTCATTAAATCTAAAATCATTTGCAGCAAATTCAGGTAAAACAACTACTGACTCATTAGGAAAAATATCCTTTTTATACGCAGGGTTTAAATACAGAATTGTTTCTTTATTCACGCAAATCATCTCAGACAACACTTTTACATCAACTTGTTTTTTAAGAGTTAATGTGTCTGTTTTTCCTACCTCAATTTCTGTTGTTTGAGGAATAATGCCATGTTCTTTTACATAATTCATAGCATAATTTACAGCAATAAATGTTGGAATGTAATTTCTAGTTTCTCTTCTTAAATAAGGATGTAAAACCCAAAAGTCATTACTTCCAACAGTGTTAATTTTCTTTTGAAGATATCCAGGACCACCATTATAAGCAGCAAGTACCAGATTCCAATCACCAAAAGTATCGTACAATTTTTCAAAATAAACACAAGCTGCCTCAGTTGCTTTAATTGGGTCTTGCCTTTCATCCATGTAAGAAGTAACATTTAGTCCGTATTGTTTGCCTGTTAAATACATAAATTGCCAAAGTCCAGTTGCACCAGAATGTGATTTTGCTTTAGGGTTCATTGCAGACTCTACAATTGCTAAATATTTAAGCTCTAAAGGAAGGTTATACTTGTCTAATTGTTGTTCAAACAAAGGAAAATACAAATTCTTTAAACCTTGCATTCTTGAAATTAAAGCTTTATTTCTGCCAATATAACTTTCAATAAAAGGATGCACCTTTTCATTATAAGCTAAATCCATAGGAGAATTTTCGTCCAAAATCCTTAATCTCTCATCAAAAATATTTAGTGGTTTATCAGCTTTTAAAATAATTTTTTGCTCTAGTAAAAGAGTGTCTAAAATCAAAGTAGTATCAGGGGTAGGGGTATGTATAGTATCCTCAGAAAAAGAAGATAGACTCATAATTATAAAACAAATAAAAAAGAAGTTTCTCATAAATACAAATTTGATAATATAACTGTCAAAATTTGCATTAATAGCTATTCAATTATTAACGCTAGTTTGTTAACGAATATTATTACTTTTGCATGATTAAAGATTTATTATCTTTGTGCTTTTATGACTCAAAATAAAAAATATCCTCAAGGCCCTTTATTAAGTAATATTAATAGTCCTGCTGATTTAAGAAAACTGGAAAAATCTCAGTTGAAACAAATCAGTAATGAAGTAAGGCAATACATTGTTGATATTATATCTGAAAAAGGAGGACATTTTGGCGCAAGTTTAGGTGTTGTAGAGCTTACTGTAGCTATTCATTATGTTTTTAATACTCCTTACGATCAACTTGTTTGGGATGTTGGGCATCAGGCTTACGGGCATAAAATTCTAACCGGAAGGAAAGGGCAATTTCCTACAAATAGGATAAAGGGAGGGCTTAGTGGGTTTCCAAAAAGATCAGAAAGTGTATATGATACATTTGGTGTGGGTCATTCTTCAACTTCAATTTCAGCTGCACTTGGAATGGCTGTTGCATCAGAAAGTAAGGGGGAGAAAAACAAACAACATATTGCTGTAATAGGTGACGGGTCAATGACAGCTGGTATGGCTTTTGAGGCGCTAAATCATGCCGGAGCTGAACATTCAAATTTATTAGTGATTTTAAATGACAACTGCATGTCAATTGATCCTGCAGTAGGAGCGTTAAAAGAATATTTAACTGATATTTCTACATCAAAAACTTACAACAAAGCTAGGAATAAAATTTGGAAGATTCTTGGAAAAATTAGTCAGTACGGACCAAATGCCCAAGCTATTGCTAAAAAAGTGGAGGGTGCTGTAAAAACCACTTTACTTGGAGAAAGCAATTACTTTGAATCCTTAAACTTCAGGTATTTCGGGCCTATAGATGGTCATGATGCAGAGCATGTTGCTGAAGTTTTAAAAGATTTAAAAGAAATTCCTGGTCCTAAGATTTTACATTGTTTAACCGTAAAAGGCAAAGGATTTACTCCTGCTGAAGAAGGAGACACAACAACTTGGCATGCCCCTGGAGTTTTTGATAAAGAAACAGGGGAGATTATTAAGTCAAAAAAGAAAAAAACTCCTCCAAAATATCAAGATGTTTTTGGAGAAACAATAATTGAATTAGCTAATAAAAATAAGGACATTGTAGGAGTTAGTCCGGCAATGCTTAGCGGAAGTTCCCTTACAAAAATGATGGAGCAAATGCCTAAAAGAACTTTTGATGTTGGTATTGCAGAGCAACATGCTGTTACTTTTTCTGCAGGAATGGCTACGCAAGGAAAACTACCTTTTTGTAATATCTATTCTACTTTCATGCAAAGAGCATATGATCAAGTAATACATGATGTTGCTTTACAAAATTTGAATGTAGTATTTTGCTTAGATAGAGGGGGGGTAGTTGGTGCTGATGGAGCAACTCATCATGGAGCATATGATATAGCATTTTTCAGATGTATCCCAAATATGATCGTTTCAGCACCTATGAATGAAGAAGAATTAAGGAACTTAATGTATACTGCTCAACTTCCAAATCAAGGACCATTTTCAATGAGATACCCGAGAGGAAAAGGAGTGCTGTTAGATTGGAAAACTCCATTTAAAGAAATTAAAATAGGAGAGGGTAGAGTCATAAAAAAAGGAAAAGATATAGCAATTTTATCACTAGGGCATCCTGGAAATTTTGTAGTAAGTGCACAAGCAGAATTTGAGAAAGAAGGTTTAAGTATTGCGCATTATGATATGCGTTTTGCAAAACCTTTGGATGAAAAGCTACTTCATAAAATCTTCACAAAATTTGATAACATTATCACAATTGAAGATGGTTGCTTGCAGGGAGGTTTTGGCTCAGCAATACTAGAATTTATGGCAAATAATGATTATAAATCTTCAGTAAAAAGGTTAGGAATTCCTGATGAATTTATACATCATGGAACTCAAGAGGAATTGCAAAAAGATTACTTTTACGATACATCAGCAATCGTAAAAACTGTACATGAAATTCTTGCAAAGAAATTAGTATCACAAGTAGGTTAATTCAGAAATTATAAAAAATCTAATGAAAATTAAAGAAATTCTTAGTGAAGAAGGGAAAGAGCAAAAAATAAGTGCTAAAGGGTGGGTAAGAACAAGGAGAGGTAGTAAACATGTTTCTTTTATTGCATTAAATGATGGTTCAACTATAAATAATATTCAAATAGTTGCTGAGGGAGATTCCTTTAATGAGGAATTGATAAAGCAGATAACTACCGGTTCTTGTATAAGTGTGGATGGTAAATTAGTTACATCAAAAGGTAGTGGACAAGCCGTGGAAATATTAGCAAATAAGATAGAGGTTTTAGGTGCTGCAGATGCTGAAGAATATCCATTGCAACCAAAAAAACACAGCTTAGAATTTTTAAGAGAGAAAGCTCATTTAAGATTCAGAACTAATACTTTTTCTGCAATTTTCAGATTGCGACATGCTTTAACTTTTGCAGTACACAAATTCTTTAATGATAAGGGGTTTTTCAACCTTCACACTCCAATAATTACTGGTGCTGATGCAGAGGGTGCTGGAGAGATGTTCCAAGTAACTAATCTTGATTTAGAAAACTTGCCAAAAACTTCAGATGGAAAAATTGATTTTGAATCTGACTTTTTTGGAAGCAAAACCAACTTAACAGTTTCAGGTCAACTAGAAGCTGAATTAGGTGCTTTAGCATTAGGGCAAGTCTATACTTTTGGGCCAACTTTTAGGGCTGAAAATTCAAATACTTCTAGGCATTTATCAGAGTTTTGGATGATAGAGCCAGAGGTAGCGTTTGCTGATTTAGAAACTAACATGGATTTAGCTGAAGAGTTTTTAAAATATTGCATCCAATATTGCATTACTCATAATGCTGATGACTTGCAATTCTTAGACAAAAGAATGGGAGATGAAGAAAGAAACTTAAAGAAAGAAGAACGATCTGAAATGGGGCTATTAGAGAGACTCCAATTTGTTTTAGAAAATGATTTTGTTCGTTTAACTTATCGTGAGGCGATTGATGTTTTACGTAACTCTAAACCCAATAAAAAGAAAAAGTTTAAATATCTAATTGATGGATTTGGTGCTGATTTACAATCAGAACACGAAAGGTATTTAGTTGAGAAAAAATACAAAAAACCTGTTATTATTACAGATTATCCAAAAGGGATTAAAGCCTTTTACATGCGCATGAATGAAGATAATGAAACTGTAAGAGCAATGGATATCTTATTTCCAACAATAGGAGAAATAATTGGAGGGTCACAAAGAGAAGAAAGACTTGATAAACTCCAAGCAAGAATGGAGGAAATGGATGTTGATCAAGAAGAATTATGGTGGTACTTAGAAACTCGTAAATTTGGAACTTGCAAGCATGCTGGATTTGGTTTAGGATTTGAGAGACTAATTATGTTTGTAACAGGAATGAAAAATATTAGAGATGTTATTCCTTTCCCTAGAACTCCTCAAAATGCTGCATTTTAATGAGTAAACAAAGGTTAGAGCAAAAGCAATATCAAAACTTAAGCCCTCAGCAAATACAGTTTTTAGGGCTTCTGCAAATACCAATTGTCTCATTAGAAAAAAGAATAGAAGAAGAATTAGAAGATAATCCTGCACTTGAAGAAGATGAAGAAAATCAGACCTATTTTTCATCAAATAAAACAGACTTTTCAGACTTCCAAATTGAGGATAAATCTGAAAGTCTTAATAGTTATTTAGAAAAACAGCTAGTTGGAATTGAACTATCAAAAAGAAATCTTTTTTTGGTGAAATACTTGATAAACAGCCTTGATTCAAATGGCTTTTTAAGCCGAGATTTATTTTCTATTAGTAGCGATTTATTAATAAGTGACAATCTTGATATTTCAGAAGGAAAGATGCTAAATGCTTTAAATGTTCTGCAAAACTTAGAGCCAATTGGAGTAGGTGCTAATAGCCTTCAGGAATGTTTGCTAATTCAACTCAAAAAACTTTATCCTGAAAATAAATTAGCGATTAAAATTATCACTGAATTCTACTCTCAATTCAGTAATAAAAACTTTGAAAACATAATAAAAAATCTAGGGATTTCAGAAGAAGAATTAAAATCAACTTATTCTTTAATTGAATCTTTAAACCCAATTCCTGCAAATGGATTCTTTAAAAATGAAGAAATATCTGAATATATTTACCCTGATTTTACCTTATTAGTAGTTAATAATCAACTAGAACTTCAGCTGAACAAGAGTAATACGAAACCTATAAAAATAAGTAAGTATTATTCAAACTTACTGAATGAGACTACCGAGAAGACTACAAAGGAATTTTTGCAGAAAAAAGTAGAAAAAGCGTTATGGTTTAAAGAAGCTCTAATTAAAAGAGAAGCAACATTAAAAAAAGTAATGCTAGCTATTATTTCATTGCAAGAAAATTATCTTTTAAGTGGTGTAGAAAGTGATTTAAAGCCTATGAAACTTGCTGATATTGCTAATATTGTAAATATGGATATCTCAACAATATCAAGAGTAAGTAACTCAAAGTATGTAGAAACACATTTTAGAACTTTTAAGCTAAAAGAGCTATTTTCTGAGGCATATAAAAAAGATGATGGTCAAGTGATTTCTACCAATGAAATCAAGAATCATTTAAAAGAAATCATTCTAACAGAAGATAAAACTACACCATATAATGACGAGCAACTTGCTGAGTTGTTAGGTAAAGATAATTATCATATTGCAAGGAGAACTGTTGCAAAATACAGAGAGCAACTAGGAATTGAAATAGCTAAATTGAGAAGAGAATTATAATGAGACTATCAAAATTAATCTCTATAATTCTGCATCCAATATTTATGCCAATTTTAGCACTTTATTTAAGTTTGAGACAAGTCCCTTCAATTGGGTTTGCTATTACTAATTATCAAAATTATATCTATTTGGTTTTGATTTTTAGTACAGTTATACTGCCATTAATTAGTATCTTTTTTCTTATTAAAAGTGGTAAAGTTTCATCATTAGAAATGAGTAATCAAAAAGAGCGTTCCGTCCCGCTTTTCAGGACAGCTATTTGGATGGGATTAGGTTATTATACAATAGAAAATATACTTGTATTCTCACCAATTATAAAGGCTGAATTAATAGGTGCTATTTCAATAATTTTAATTGCTGCAATAATTTCAAAATATTGGAAGATAAGTCTGCATTTATTAGGAATTGGAGGGTTAGTTGGTGTGCTTATTGCTCTTGAGATTATATATGGAAATTTACAACATCTAATAATCATATTTATACTTCTTTCAGGAGTTTTAGCAATAGCAAGAATTAAAGAAAAAGCACATAATTACCCACAAGTATATATTGGATTTTTAGGAGGGTTAAGTGTTGAATTATTAATAATTCTAATCTTTTAATATAACCTTCACAATCTCTATTTTTCTTTCCTTAATAGCCTCTAAGCTATAAATTGAATTCTTAATGTCATGAGGGTTATCACTAGTATTTTCAGAAACCTTACTCTCGCCTAAAGGAAGCTCAACAATAGAAAGTTGACCAGTTTTGAGATATTTTGAAAGCACGGTATTGTGATAAGTTGAAATGTAATTAATCACACTTTGAATCCTTCTTTGTGATAGATTAATATTATATTCAAACTTGTGAAGCGGACTTGCAAAGCCTCTAATTTGCAATTCAATTTTTTTACCGCCATCTAACTCTAGCGATAACATATCTAATAGATTTATTAATCTGTTATAATTAGGTTTTAATGTGATTTCAAAGAAATTATTCAAACTATCATTTTGATTTTTGTACTCATCTACCAACTTAAAATATGAAATATACGCATCTTTATAAGTTTGATTTGTTGTAGTTTTCATTGTGCAACAATCTGGTTCATCATTATGAAAATACAATTCTAATGGCTCAAAATCAACCCAATTAACTGCTGGAGGAATAGTGTCAATTTCAATGATCTCAAAAGAAAAAATATCATTACAGCAAAACTCTCTACTTTCATATTTTGCACCCTTTCTGTTGGAAGAAAAATAACCAGTATTTTCATTAAAGAAAGTCAAATACATCTCATCTGCTTTAGTATTGAATTGCTTTGTATTTTCAGCAAATTTCCATAGGTTAAATTTCCCTTCTGATTTGTAAATATCAAAACCACCCCTTCCTTTTTTTCTATTTGATGAAAAATAAAGTTGGGTTTCAAAATGATTATAGAAAGGTGTAATCTCGTCTGCCGAACTATTAATTCTAGAGCCCGCATTAATTGGAACGCCAAAGTTTCCATTTATATCAATTACACTTAGCCAAATATCTAACCCTCCAAATCCACCCTCTCTATCAGAAACAAAGTAAATAACACTTTGATTATTATGGGCTGTAATATGGGATTGAATATTCTTTTTGCCCCGTTTTTCTAGGGCTTCAATTTTTATAAATGTCCCATTAACTAAACTTACTAACTGACAATTATTCTGAACATCACAAAGAGTAAAGGCAATAATATCATCATTTAAAAAACTTATATCACCGGTATCAAAAAGTTCAGAATTATATTTAGAATATTTTCCTTTTCCCCATTTTTTGTTCCTTTTTGTTGTGAAGTAAATTGATGATTGATAACTCCCCTCATCTTGAATTGAAGTATAAAAAGCTAAAGTATCATTGATTTGAATAAAGTTAAGTTCTGCACCAAATGTATTTACATGGCCATCTAATGGTTCAATTTTAAAATCCTGTTGAGCAAGAAGACTAAGAGGTACAACAAAAATAAAAAACAACTTTTTCATTATAAATATTTTGGGCAAACTTTAATATCGTTGGATTTAACGGATTTTAAAACACTCCATTGGTAAGCGATAGAAAACTCAAAACCACCTTTATAATCACTTGCGCTATTAAGAGATGATATATTTGTATCATACGAAACCATAGCATCAAAATTATCAATCTTTATACCAAACTCCGTGATTATTGCATCATTCTTTCGGTTAAAAATTCCAGTTCTTAAAACAATCATTTCGGCAGATGAATTATTAAGTACATAATTAAAAAAACTCCCGGCAATCAATTCTCTAGACTCACCTTGTTCTGAGTAATATATTGTTGGTTTAATTTGGAACTTTTTATTAAAATAATAAATTAATGAAGTGTGCAACTTAGAATTTATTGGAAGTTGAATATTATCGCTTCCTAACAATGTTTGATTAGGTTTATTTAAATGAAATAATGAAACTCCTGAAATCAAAGTTGAAGATATATTCAGCTCAATCTCATGTACAAATCCTATCGCAACATCAAAAAAATCTATATTATTATTTGGAATATTTTCAGTCTCATTAAAAACCAAAGTTGAATAATCAATTGATCTTTGATAGGTTCCCGCAAGAACTCCAAAGGATATATTATTTCTACTATTAACCTTTGTGTTATGTGAAAGCGATAAAGTTACGCCATTAGTTTTAAAATGAGAATCTCCAGCTATATCGTTTAACAATTGAACACCAAAAGAGAGGTTCTTAATAATATTTTTTACTTCCAATGCAATAGAAAATGTATTAAACGGAACAGTAACACTACCCCATTGTGATCTTCTTTGAGCTTGTATTTTATAGTCCCCATCTTGGTAAGCAACTAGTGCTGGATTAATTAGTGCTTTAGTCTCATTAAACTGTGAAAAATGAACATCTTGAGCTAAACTATTATAGGATAGAAAAAAAAACAATATGACAACAAAACGAATCATCTTACAAGAGTAATATTACCTTTATAAAAAAGTGTTTTTGCTCCAATACAACTAATTTCTAAATAGAAATCAAATACTTGTGGTGGAAGTTTCTCGTTATGGAAAGTTCCATCCCATTCGTTAGTTTTTTGATCATTAGAAAAATATACTTTTTGTCCTAATCTATTAAAAATTTCAAGTTTGAAATCTATGATTATTCCATCTATATCATTAATAAAATATTTATCGTTTACTCCATCATTATTGGGTGAAAAGGCTGTAGGGATTTTAATATTTTTATCATCACAAAACACTTCTTCAATCGTAACCCAAACAGAATCTATTACCAAGCACCCAAATTGATTAATAAGCTGAAATGGGTTCCAACCAGTTAAAGTAGGTTCAACCATAAAAACATAAACTGAATCATCAGTAAAAACAGTTACCTCAACTTCATCTCCATCAAAAACTATAGAGTCGGCAGTCCAAATACTATCAATGATTGGGTAAGAATATACATTTACAAATATTGAATCAGTTGCAGTGCAAGAATTTGAGTTAACAACATCAACAGAATACCACCTTGAAGAATCTGGCGTATCTAACAACAAAGCTGAAGTTTCTGTAAAACCATCCCAAGTATATGAAGTAATCGGGAAGGGTGGTGTGTTATTTTCAACTTCAATAATAACAGAGTCTCCCTTACAAATATCATTCGTTATCAAATTAATATCTATACTTTCTGAAATAACAATTACACTATCTATTTGCTCACAAACACCATTCTTAACTAAAATATAATACGTTCCTGGAGCATAAACAATTAGAGAATCAACATGACCTAAAGTATCAGTAAAATTATTATTAGATGACCATACAATAGAATTTACATCAGAGGAAAAAGTTGCATATATTTGAGTAGAATCATTGCAGAATGCTGAGATAGAGCCTGCAATTAATTGAAGGTTATTGTCAGCTGAAACCAATACGCTATCAACTTGCTCGCAATTCCCATCAGTTACCTTTACATAATATAATCCTATTGACGCAACATTCAACAAACTAGTAGAGCTTAGGATGGATGAAAAAGTAGGGGAGTTAGACCATTCTACTAAAGTTACATTTGATGAATAAGTGGCTAATAAATCCACAGGAGAAATACAAAATATGGTATCTTCTCCAGCATCTACTTGTAAATTGGTAATTGAAATATTTTGCAATAAAGTATCTGAGCAACTTCCATTTGAAATAATAAGTTGATACTGAGTATCAGAATTAACATCACAAAAAGGATTAGAGATACTTGTGCTACTTAAATCAATTGATGGGGTCCAAGAATATGTAAGGGTAGGGTCGTTAACTGGAATTACTCCAATTTGAATTAAATCATTTTCGCACTTTACTAGTGACTGAATAGTATCAGAAGCATTGGATAGAATATATATCTCTTTTGTAATTGTGTCTGAAAGATTACACGCACTTGCATCAGTTGCGATTAATGTAACTTCATAAAATCCGTTTTGAGAATAATTATGATTAGGATTAACAAGAGTAGATGTTGTGCCATCACCAAAATACCAAAGATAATTTACAGCTGAACTTGAGGTTGTTAAATTCTGAAAGGAAATACTTGTACTACACCCAACCCAAGGAGCATTAAAATCAGCTACCACCATTGGGAAATCAAAATTGAATTTAAACACACCATTATTACAATTTGAACTATTATTAGTTAGAGAAACAGCTCCTGGATTTGGTTCAATTGGAAAATCAGAATTACCGCCACAACCCGCACAAACTGATTGATAAATAATTCCTTTTTTATCAAACCTACTAGTACCCCCATCTACATGTTCATTACTTTGGCTTCCTCCAAAATAAGTGGCATACATCATGCTACTCATTGCATCATCAATCACCATTAAATAAAAATCATTCCCATCAGTAGTTTGCTGAAAAGCATTAGTGCTAATTGGTAAATTAAGAGTTGATAATGGGCCTCCTAAATTAGAGCCCCATCCAGCAATGTATATTTTATCACATACATCAACTAAAAAAGCAGTTGGAGAAATATCAGGCGTTCCTTTCCCTGTACCAACAACAGTTGATCGTAATACTGAAGTTAAATATTCATCAAAAACTGCAATAAACTGGCTAGCCCCACTCTCAAAATAGGTAGCATTAGATACTAAGTTCGTGCCTATAGTTTTTGTTTGTCCAAACAAATAAACTGAATTTGTACTTCCAATTTCCACAAAATAAGCTTGATCATACTCATCAGTTCCATAATAAGATGAGGAAATAATTTGTGATCCATTTGAGTTAATTAAGGTAATAAATGCATCCGCTTTTAATGAGTCTTGATAGCTTGTTAAATAGGCTCCTGAAGTAGTAGGGAAATCAACAGAATTTGTTCCTCCTGTTACATAAATATTATCATCAATATCAAGGGCTAAAGAAAAAATCGCATCATCCTTATTACCCCCTAAATATGAGCTCCAAATAATAGAAGTAAGTTGGTTGTCCATTTTAACAATTACACCCTCTTGCCCTCCATTTGAGTTATTTTGAAAACTACTTGATGTTGGAAAATCAGTTGATTGTGTACAAGTAGCAATATAGATATTATTATTTTTATCAATATCAATTTCACCCCTCACCTCATCAGCATAATTATATTTTAAAGATGGAGCAGTATTTAAACCATCATTCCCTGTTCCTCCAATATAAGTTGATGATAAAAGGTTTCCTCCATTTGCACCTAATCTACTTGCAAATAAATCAGATCCATTAGGAAAACTAACACCTATCCCTGATGGTGCGAACGAACTTCCTCCATTAAAATTGGGCTGAAAAGAGTTTGATGTTGTTGGAAAGTCATTAGAGGCAGTTGTTCCAAAAATAAATAATTCATCCAAACTATTCACAATCATGCTGTGTGGTAATTCATCTTTTGAGCCACCTAAATAAGTGGAGTAAATTCGACTAGTTCCTGTGGAATCATATTTTGTAATTGCAACATCAGTTCCTCCAGAAGTATTGGCATAATTTATTTGATACGCACCAATTGTAGTGGGATAGCCAGTTCCAAAAGAAGTGCTTCCAGCATATAAAAAACCATAATTATCATAAGTTGCAGTGTACCCAAAGTTGTCAGTTGTAGAGCCAGAATAAGTTGAGAACTCTAAAACTGGATCAATAATTAACTCATAATTTTTATTAAATCCAAATGGTAATTCAAATGATAATACATCTTTTTTAAGCTTATAATTACAAACTACCTCAACCTCCTGATTATTTATAATTTGATAAGCATAAGGGTTGTATTCAATAGTTGTATTTACTAATGTTGTTATGTAAACGTTTCCTTTTACAAGCCTAATTTTATCCACTCCTTTATATAGTAATTTTATCTTTTCTGGATTCGCATTTTTTTCAACAACAATATCATATTTCAATTGATCGTTTTTAACATAGAAATTCAGATTTATACCTTTATATACATTTCTCTGACACAATGATTTGAAAGATTTAACATTTGTTGCCCAAGTTAATTTATCACCTAAAAAATAATTTTCAAAATATTTACTTTCATCATAAAGTTCTACCGAAACTGGTTTTGATTTACCAATAAACTCAACAGAATAAGCATGAGCATCAACAGATTTGTCTTCTCGTTCTAAATCATGAATTTGAGCTAACTGTTCCCCTGAATAAAAGGAATAAGTAAGTTTTCCACCTTCAATAAATAACGACCCTGAAGGTAAATTAACTTTTGCTTTTACTTGTTTTGGAAACTGCCCTTTATTTTGAATAAATGGATTTTGAGCAGAAGATATAATCGCAAAAAAACAAAGCAGTAACACAATGTACTGCCTTAATATTTTGCTTATATATTTCATTATTTATTCTTCTTTACTTAAAAGTATTTGCATCAAACTATCTTTTACTATCATATAGTCTGCTTCATTTTCTTTTTTAATTGGATCTCCTGGAGGTAGATCTTGTTGATAAGGATCAACTTGCTTGCCGTTTTTCCAAAACCTATAACAAACGTGTGGTCCAGTTGCTAGCCCGGTACTTCCAACATAACCAATTTCATCACCTTGCTTTACATAAACTCCTTTTCTAATGCCTGGTTTTATTTTAGACATATGAAGGTACTGAGTTGTATAAGTTCCATTGTGCCTTACCTTTACAAAGTTACCATTGTTTTTTGTGTATGATGCGGCCATAATAGTTCCGTTAGCTGTAGTCAAAATAGGGGTTCCTTTTGGTGCGGCATAATCTGTGCCAAAATGCCCCTTCCATCTTCCTGTAACCGGATGCTTTCTGTTTGTGCTGTATCTAGAGCTTATTCTATAAAAATCTAATGGAGCTTTCAAAAACGCCTTTCTAAGCGTTCTTCCTTTTTCATCAAAATGTTCGCCAAAATTTTCGTTTTCCTCATGATAGAAAGCATAAAACTTTTGATTTTTATGTGTGAACTCTGAAGCTAATATTCTTCCAATACCTATATATTCATCATCAATATATTTATTCTCATAATATACTTTAAACCCATCCCCTTTTTGAATTTTAAAGAAGTCTATTGTCCAAGCATAAATTTCAGAAAGCTTAATGGAGACTCTTGGGCTTATCCCTAATTCATCAACAGACTCAGAAAGAGATGAACTTATTTTTCCGTAAGATACTTCTAATTTTGTAGTAACTTCTTTCTTTCCTCTATAGACATCTATACCGTCAGTTAAATCCATGACAACAAAATCTGTTGGATTTTCCTGATAAATAAAATAACATGCTTTTTCAGTAGAGTCATCAACACAAATAACCGTGTATTCTTTTCCTGGATTAACTCTTCTAACATCAAAAATATCTTTTGATTTACGTACAATTTCCGCAATCTCAGGGTGATTAATATGGTTTGCGTATAGTATCTCTCCAAGAGTTTGGTCTTGCTTTACAGTTCCTTTTATAACAATAAAAGAATCTACTAGAATTCCGTATTCATACTGGGGCTCAATAATTTCTGTCGCTACAATATCAGTTATTTCTTCTTTGGTTGTAGTATCAAGAGTTGATAAAATAAACAATAAAGCAACTCCCATCAATACAATTCCTAACCACTTTTTCATTTTGCTAATTTAATTTTTTCTAAGCTAAGTTTTTAATCTCTTTTATTGAATTATGGACAATGGAAACTTCAATTCTTTATAGTCAACCAAAACAGCTTTTATCGTCCCAGACCAAATTTTAGTTTCTACCTTTATCAACAAATGATTTTTATCATCCGAAATCCAAATTTTCATTTCTTCTCCATCTTCAAACACTCTTCCTTCTTGCATTTTTGGCTTGAATACCATGCAATCAACTTTGCCAAATTTTGTCTCTATCACTTCATTATTCAAATATGAAACCTCTAAAAAGTAATTCTCCTCATCCATAAAAATGGGAACAAAAAAAGAGCTTGTTCTCTTTACCTCTTCCTTATTAAAAGTTCGTGCGTAAAACAATGCAGAAAGCATGTCTTGAGAATTGAAAGGGATTTTATAAGCAGTACCGTTATGTTTTACAATGCTATCGGAGTGATGAAAAAAATAGTTTTGTTTTTTACTGTAAGGGCCTTCATTAATATCTCTGATAAATTTTATTGGTAGGAGTTTTGAAGTATCTAAAAAGGTTTCATAAACATCTCTTACTTTAAAAAACCAATCAAAAAAATAGGCAGTTTTTCCTTTGCCAACTATGTGAAAAATAGATATGCTATCAATTAATTTTTCTTCAACTATTTCTAACTCAGCATGGCCAACTACTATTGATCCAAAAGAAACATCAAAAGCTGAATATTCACCAACTTGATATGGAATTTCTTTTTGAGGAAATGCTAAAAACGGTGTAAAGAGAAATATTAAAACTAATCTTTTAAACATTTAACAAATATACTGATTTCTTAGTTACTGAGGTATTTCGAAAAAGCAAATAGATCAGCTTCTTTAAAGTTATCTGCTATTAAATGCAAACCAATTGGCAAGCCATTAGAATGTTTTCCTAAAGGTAAAGATATTGCAGGATTTCCAGCTAAATTAGCTTGAACTGTAAAAATATCTTCCAAATACATTACTGTAGGATCAGTTTGTTTCTTTCCAATTTCGAATGGAGTATGAGGAGTAGTTGGTGAAACAACAAAATCATATTCATCAAACATCTCATTTGTTTTATCCTTAATTAATCTTCTGATTTTTTGAGCTTTAGTAAAATACGCATCATGATAACCAGCACTCAAAACAAAAGTTCCAAGCATAATTCTTCTTTTCACCTCCTCACCAAAACCTTCAGTTCTACTATTGATATAAGTACTTTCTAAATCCGTAATATTTTCACTTCTATAACCATAATGAACTCCATCAAAGCGAGCTAAATTGGAAGAAGCCTCAGCGGTAGTTAATACATAATAAGTAGGCACTAATAAATCTAAATATGGAAAAGAAATTGGCTCAACAATATGCCCTTCACTTTTTAATTTATCAATCTTATTTTCAATAAATTCTTTCACTTCAGGGTCTAGCCCTTTACGATTTAAACACTCTGAAATATAAGCTATCTTCTTTGATTTATTATCAAATTTTGCTGTTGAATAATTATCAACATCCTTTTTAGAAACTGTACTGTCAAAATCATCTTTACCGGCTATTACTTCAAGTATTAAAGCAGCATCACTTACATTATTTGTAAGAGGTCCTATTTGGTCGAATGAAGAAGCATAAGCAATTAATCCATAACGAGAAACACGTGCATAAGTAGGTTTTAAACCAACAATACCGCAAAATGCTGCTGGCTGCCTAATTGACCCTCCAGTATCACTTCCTAATGCTGCCAAACAAAGCCCAGCTGCTACTGCTGCTGCTGACCCTCCTGAACTTCCTCCAGCTACTTTTGAATTGTCTAATGGGTTTTTTACAGTGCCATAAATAGTGTTTTCGTTAGCAGAACCCATTGCAAATTCATCACAATTTAAACGACCAATAATTATCGCATCTTCATCAATTAATCTTTGAACTGAAGTTGCAGTAAATAAAGATTCAAATCCATCTAAAATTTTTGATGATGCAGATACTTTATGGTTTTTATAACAAAGGTTGTCTTTAATTCCAACAACCATTCCTGCTAACTTTCCAGCACTACAATTAGCTAGCTTTTCATCAACAAGCCTTGCTTGTTCCAAAACTTCATCAGAATACACCTCAATAAAAGCATTTAAATGCTGGTTTTCAGCAATATTCTGCAAGTAAGTTTTAGTAATATCTACAACATTAGTTGTGTCATTATTTAGTGCATTTTGCACTTCATTGAAAGATTGGAAGGCTGTCAAATGCTTATTTATCTTTATCTTCTAGCTCATTTTCAACTTCTTTTTTCCCTTTTTTAAACTCACTAATCCCCTGTCCTAAACCCTTCATTAACTCAGGTATTTTTTTTCCTCCAAATAATAATAAGATTGCAACAGCAATTAATGCTAAAGATGCTCCTCCAGGAATTGCTAATAATATCGGTTCCATAATTTTAAATTTTAATTCTCTGCAAATTTAGGCATTTTGATTTAATAGGCCTTATATAACCATTTAGAAGGATCGTTTTTATCATAACCCTTCCAAATTTCGAAATGTAATTCTGTTTTATTCTCAACTTCTTGAGTTAAAACAACACCTAATTTCTCCTTAGAAAGCACTTTATCACCAACCTTAACTACTACATCTTTTAAGCCAGAATATACTGTAAAATACTCACCATGATTTACTAAAATAGCTTTTCCTTCACCTTTTATAAAGAATATTCTGGAAATACTTCCATCAAAAACTACACGAACAACTGAATTTTTATCTGTTGCAATATCAATTCCATTATTAAAAGTTTCTACTCCCGCAAAAACAGCGTGCTTTTGTTTCCCGTATCGCTCAACAATTATTCCTTTTTCAAGAGGCCAGGGTAACATTCCCTTATTATTATTAAACTCTGATGAAAGAGCCAATGCCTCAGGGGTTAGCCCAAAACTATCATCGCCATTTTTCTTTTTTGCTTCTTCTCTCGATTTTCTGATTTCCTCTTCAATAATTTTTCTTAATTTATCATCAAGCTCTTTTGACTTTTTCTGCTTATCTTGAAGTTTTTTCTTAAATAATCTTTCTGATTTACTTAATTTTTTTACTAATTGCTCTTTTTCATCTTTGGTAGAATTAACGCTTTCCAACTCATCTTTTTTAGAAGAAACTAAATAAGATTTAGTTGCAGACTCTTCAATTAATCTGTCTTTTTGTTGTGCTAGTTTTTCTTTCTTTATAGTTAGCTCTTCTTGGCTTTCAATAATTTTCTGAGATTGATTTTTACGGAAAGTTGTATATTGTTTTAAGTAAATAATACGCTTATACGCTTGATTGAAATCATCAGAAGAAATAATAAACATTAAATCATTTCTACTACCCTTTTGTTTATAAGCAGCATAAATCATTTTTGCATATTCATCTTTTAGGTTTTGTAAATTCTCCGCTTTCTTTAAAATAGACTCTTCAGTATCAATTATTGATCTTTCTGTCTTTTTTATCTGTTTATTAATTAAAGTAATCTCAACATGAAGAGTAATTAATAATTGTTCTTTACTTTTAATCTGAGATTCCAAAACCTTTAAATAATTTAAGGATTTAGTTTTATTCTTTTTTGTTTTACTTAAAAGCTCAGTAGTGTAGCTTATTTCTTTTTCAAGCTCTGTCTTTTGTTTTTTAAGCTCATCTTTAGTTTGAGAAAAAGAAGAAAAACTAAGTAAACAGCCAAAGAAAAATAATAAGAAATTATTTAATCTCAACATAAGAATCTGGTATTTTAAATGGGAATATTTGCTGGCTATTAAATTCTATTTTAGAGTAATTTAAAGTTGCTTCAAAACTTTCTTTTGATTTTATTTTTAAGCTGAATTCTTTAGGAAAATTATTTTCATTAAAATCAGAAAATGAATAATCTATCTTGTTTTCATCTTCTACTAAACTGGCATTGAGTATTCTATAAAAAGTAGAAATAGTATAGTTAAAATATTGAGAGTTTAAAGTGTAATGCTCATCTTTACTAAAAATGTATTTTTCTTTTACAACCCTAGTATTTGCAGTTATCATTTCCTGAACTTCATCAAAATAAATTTCAGTTTTTAAGTAATCCTTTATGCGTGAAGATGATTTTATAAACCAAGTTTTATTAGTTCGATTGATAAAATAAATAGAGTCTGGAGTAATTTGAGCTCTGAACACTTCAATACCAAAAGGAGCACTGATATTAAGCCAAATAATACTGTCTTTTCTGTTTTTTACAGAAACATTAAGAGTTACATTTTGATCCTTATTTTTTAAATTAATTTTTCCGTTTAAGTACAGCCATTCAGGATAATTATTTTTTGCATTTACTCTCGCTATTAACTCTTTATCATTTTGAGGAGGAACTGAAAAATCAACTTTATCAACCGTTTTAAGCCCACAAGAATGAAGCAGTAAAGAAATAATTAAAAGAGTGTAAATCTTATTCATAGAGCTTTCCTTCTGTAATTTTTTTAGATAATTGGTTAGATCCTTCACCTAATTCCTTAGCTCTTTTCCATTGCTCAACTGCCAACTTAACTTCACCTAATTTGTAAAGAATATCACCATAATGTTCAACAACAACTGCGCTTTTATCACCGCCATTTGTAAGCGATTTTTGCATCCATATATTTGCATCTGCATAATCTCCCATCTCGTACAAAATCCAAGCGTATGTATCTTGATATGTTCCGTTATTTTGCTCCAATTCATTACACTTAAATGACATTGCTTTTGCTCTTTCTAGGTTTACTTTTCTAACAGAAAGATAATATGCGTAATTATTTAAGACCAATATATTGTTAGAATCAACAGCTAATACTTTTTCATAAAACGCATCTGACAATTTATGAGCTTTAGTTGCATGATAAACATCAGCTAATGAAGAGTAAAATTCTAATAATAAATTCTGATTATCAATTACAAACTCAACTCCCATTTCAAGTGAATTAATAGCATCATCATAATTTTTAAACCTCTTATTAGAAACACCATTAAAGTAATAAAACAGTGGATCAGTTGGGAAATACTCTAGAGCCTCATTACTGGTTTTAAGCAATCCCTCAAAGTCATTTTGTTCTGCTTGAATAAACAAAACTTGACTCCATATCTGTGACTTACTTTTATCTTGTTCTAATATAGATAAATATTGCTCTTTTGCTTCTTGAAACTGATTATCAGTATACAATATATCAGCATAAACTGATCTTGCTTTTATATCATTAGGGTGTACAGAAATCATAATTTCAGAAAGTTCATGAGCTTGTAAACTCATCTCAGGATTTAGCGCTATTAATTGATAATAAGAAATCAAAATTCTAACCTTGGTATCAATATTTAACTTTGTGCTTTTGAAAGCAAGTTTTAGCTCATTATAAGAAGTTTCATTTTCTCCATTTTCCCTATAGTAATCAGCTAGGGTAAGGTGGATTCTTCCATTTTCAGGTGCTAAAACTGCTATCTTCTTAAATAGTTCAAAAGCTTTCTCTTTTTCATCATTAAGTAAATACAATTCGGATAAAATCTCCATTGCCTCAATATCATCAGGGAAAGCATTAAGTATAGATTGCAACTCCTTAATAGCTCCTTTCATATTGTTAATTTCCCTATACAATTTATGTTTTTGCATAGAAATTACTTTATCAACTCCCTTATATTTTTCTAGCTCATCATATACTGCAATTGCTTTCTCAAAATCATTTGAGTAAATATAGGTATCTGAAAGCATAAAATAAAACTCCTCATTACCAGGCTCCAAAGCAATTAATTTCTTGTATTTTATTGCGGCATTTTTAAAATCTTGGTTTGAAAATAAAATCTCAGCATAAGCTATAACAAACCATCTGTTATCTTTTTCAATTGCAACTGCCTTTTTAATCTGTTCAGTTGCTAAATCAAAATTTCCGTGCTCTTTATTGATAACTGCTGATTCATAAAAAGGAACTGCTTGGCTATCATCTAACTTTATACATTTTTGAAAAAACTTTAGTGACTCATCAAAGTTCTCTAATGATTTTGCTTTTAAAGCATTAAACAAATATTGATTAAAAAGAAAGTTGTCTTTTTCCTGATTCTGTTCTTTTACTCCCTTTTTGCTTTCATTTGTTTCAGGGTAATACGATTTCCATTGCGCAAAGGTTGGCGCACTAATCAAATAAAATAATATGAAAAAAAGTTTTTTCATCTACTTAACTCCAGTGCTTCCAAACCCTCCAGCACCTCTTTCTGTTTCATCTAAAGTTTCCACTTCAACCCAATCAGCTTGTCCGTGTTTTGCAATTACCATTTGCGCAATTCTTTCACCATCCTCAATTACAAATTCTTCTGCTGATAAATTTACTAGAATCACTCCAACTTCTCCTCTATAATCAGCATCAACTGTTCCAGGAGAGTTTAAAACAGTAATGCCTTTTTTAAATGCCAAACCACTTCTTGGGCGAACTTGTGCTTCAAACCCTACAGGCAATTCCATAAAAATTCCTGTCTTAACAATTGTTCTTTCTAGTGGCTTTAAAGATATTGATTCATCAATATTAGCTCTTAAATCCATTCCTGCTGATGCAATTGTTGAGTAATGAGGAAGGGAATGTTTTGATTTATTTACAACTTTTACTTTCATGATTTTTGAATAGTTTTTGGTTTTTCTAAAAGATATACAAATATGATAAATCCAAGTAATAATAAGGAATTAAACAAAATGTTTTCTGGCACAAAATAGATAAAGAAATAAATTCCGAACATATTAAAGAGGTAAAGACCAATTCTCTCAACTTGATAAGGAATAGGGAAATGTTTCTTTCCAATATAATAAGAAGCAACAGTCATACTAAAATAACAAATTAAAGTTGCCCATGCAGAGCCAACAAATCCAATTTTTGGAATTAAAATAAAGTTAAGAATAAGAGTTATTATCGCCCCAAAAAGAGAGAGATAAGCTCCATACTTTGTTTTTTCAGTAAGCTTATACCAAATTGAAAGGTTATAATAAATTCCTAAAAAAAGATTGGCTAATAACAAAATTGACACGACTAAAAAACCTCTTTCATCATGATAATCACTTCCTAAAAACCCTTTTATAATATCATAAAAAATAGTAACTCCTAAAAATATAACCGACATAATGATGGTAAAATATTTCATTACATCAGCATATACTGTTTTGCTATTCTTATTATTAGCTTGAGCAAAAAAGAATGGCTCTGCCGCAAACCTGAAAGTCTGAATAAACAAAGTCATTAGTATTGAAAGCTTATAAAAGGCACCATATAAACCCAATTCTGTTGCCGATATTTCAGGGTTAGGTAGTAAATGTTTTAATAGTATTCTATCAATTGTTTCGTTTGTAATTCCTGCTAATCCGGCAATTAAAAGAGGAAGTGCATATACCCTCATTTTACTCCAAAGTTTTTTATCAAACACCCAGACTGACTTTAGCATCACAGGAAGCAGTAAAAGAATAGTTACTGCTGATGAAATAAGATTTGAGATAAAAATATATTCAATTCCATATTCTTTGTAAACAATAAAATAAAGGTTAAACCCAATATTTACAAAAATGTTAAGCAAGCGAATAGAGGCAAATCTTAATGCTTTGTTATGCTGTCTTAAACTTGCAAATGAAATGGAGGAAATTGCATCCAAAGCAACAATAATTGCAAACCATTCAATGTATTTGGTTTCGATTCCATAGCCCATTAAATTAGAAATTGAATCAGAAGATAAAAAAACTAACAAAACAAAAAGAGTAGAAGAAATTAGTAGGGATATTAAAGCGGTACTGTACACAACTTTTACATCATTTTCCTTTTTAGAAAATCTAAAAAAAGCAGTCTCAAAACCATAAGTAAGTACAATTACCAAAAAGGCAACATAAGCATACATTTCGGTAACAACTCCATATTCTGATGGTAAAAAATAGCGTGTATAAAGGGGAACTAAAAGGTAATTTAAAAACCTTCCTATTACACTACTCAAACCATAAACAGCAGTCTGACTTGCTAATTTTTTAAGTGGATTCAATTAAAAGTTTGCTTTTCTTTTTTCCATAAATGCAGTAGTTCCTTCAATAAACTCAGGAGTTCCAAAACAGTTTCCGAATTCTATTTTCTCTACCTCAAAACCGTTAGTTCCATCAATAAAACCAGCATTAACTGACTTTATTGCCTTAGCGATTGCGTTAGGTGAATTTCTTTTAATTTTTGAAGCAATCTTTTCTGCAAAGGAAATCAACTCTTCCTGCTCACAAATATGATTTACCAAACCCCATTGTTTTGCATCTTCAGCAGATAACATTCCAGCAGTAGTAATCATTTCCATTGCCTTTCCTTTTCCAACAAGGCTGGCTAGTCTTTGAGTTCCTCCATAACCCGGAATTACACCTAAAGAAACTTCTGGAAGTCCCATTTTAGAATTTGTTGATGCAATACGTATATGGCATGACATAGCAAGTTCTAATCCTCCTCCTAAAGCAAATCCATTAATAGCTGCTATTGAAGGTGTTCCAATATTTTCTAATAAGTCAAACAATAATTCCTGGCCTTTTCTAGCTAAATCCTCCCCTTCAGAAGTATTGAAAGAAGCAAATTCTTTAATATCAGCACCAGCCACAAAAGCTTTTGTATCCGCTCCAGTTAAGATGATGCATCTAACTTCTTTATCTGTATCTGCAGTAATAATCGCTTTATTCAGCTCAGAAATAGTTGATGCATTTAAAGAATTAAGTTGTTTTGGGCGATTGATTGTAAGGTGACAAATACCATCCTTATGCTCACTTAATATATTTTCATAATCCATTGTAATTGTTTTTTACAAATATAGAACAATCGAACTACCTTTAACAAAAAAACCCTCTTCTTAGGAAGAGGGTTTTTAACAATAATATTAAATTATTATTTACCCGTTTAAAGCCTCAGCTCCTCCTACAATTTCCAGAATTTCTCCAGTAATTGCTGCTTGACGCGCTTTATTATATGTTAATGTAAGGTCTTTTTTTAATTCACTAGCATTATCAGTTGCTTTATGCATGGCAGTCATTCTTGCTCCATGTTCAGCAGCATGAGAATCTAAAATTGCTTTAAATAATTGAGTTTTTAATGATTTAGGAATCAATTCCTCAACAATTTCTTTTTTACCTGGTTCAAATATATAATCTCCAATCTGCTCTCCTTCATTAGAGGTAGTTTGAATTGGCAAATAATTTTCATTCATGATAATTTGAGTTGCAGCATTTTTAAACTGGTTATAAACTAGGACTACTTTATCATAATTTCCATCAACAAATTTCCGCATAATATCCTCTGCAACATTAGACACATTTTCAAATGTTAAGCCATTAAACAAAGCATCATGTGTAGAGACAACATTAAAATCATTTTTAGTAAAATGCTCTGATGATTTTTTACCAATAGATAAAACCTCAACATTAACATTTTCAAACTCATCATTCATTAAAGCTTTTGCGCTTTTAATAATGTATGAATTGAACCCTCCACAAAGGCCTCTATTAGATGTAATTGTAACTAAAAGAACATTTTTTATAGCTCTTTCTTTTGAATAAGTTCCTCCATCATCAGCATCTAAACTTGCACTTAAATTCTCTAGTAATTCTGTCAACTTATTGGCGTAAGGTCTCATTTGAGTAATGGCATCTTGAGCTCTTTTAAGTTTAGCAGCAGATACCATTTTCATAGCAGAAGTAATCTGCATAGTTGACCCAACAGATGTAATTCTTGACCTTATTTCTTTTAAGTTAGCCATTTTTTATTTTACGTATTTTGATGATAAATCAGCAGCTACAGACTCTAAAGTTGATTTTATTTCATCAGTTAATTTCCCTGCAGCTAAAGCATCAAGAGTGTCTTGGTGTTTAGAATGTAAGAAAGAAATGTATTCCGTTTCAAATTCTTTAATTTTATTAACAGGAACATCCGTTAATAAACCATTTGTACCACAGAAAATAATAGCAGCTTGCTCTTCAACTCTTAAAGGAGAATACTGTCCTTGCTTTAAAATTTCAACATTACGCTTACCTTTTTCAATAACAGCATTAGTTGCCGCATCTAAATCAGAACCAAACTTAGCAAAAGCCTCTAGCTCTCTATACTGTGCTTGATCCAACTTTAAAGTTCCTGAAATCTTTTTCATTGACTTAATCTGTGCAGCACCTCCAACTCTTGATACCGAAATACCAACATTAATTGCAGGACGAACACCTGATAAGAAAAGATTAGATTCTAAAAAAATCTGACCGTCAGTAATTGAAATTACATTAGTCGGAATATAAGCAGATACATCACCCGCTTGAGTTTCAATAATTGGTAAGGCTGTTAACGAACCACCACCCTTTACAATTCCTTTTAAAGAATCAGGTAAATCATTCATTTGAGCAGCAATAGTATCATCATTAATTACTTTTGCAGCACGCTCCAATAACCTGGAATGTAAGTAAAATACATCTCCTGGGTAAGCCTCACGCCCTGGAGGCCTTCTTAATAGTAAAGATACCTCACGGTAAGCAACAGCTTGTTTTGATAAATCATCAAAAACAATAAGTGCAGGTCGACCAGTATCTCTAAAGAATTCACCAATGGCAGCACCTGCTAATGGAGCATAAACTTGCATAGGAGCAGGGTCAGCAGCACTTGCAGAAACAATAACAGTATAAGGCAATGCTCCAGCTTTTTCTAAAGTATCTACTAAAGCAGCAATAGTAGAGGCTTTTTGCCCAACAGCTACATAGACACAAAAAACAGGCTCACCTTTTTCATAAAATTCTTTTTGATTGATAATAGTATCAACAGCTACTGCAGTTTTTCCAGTTTGTCTATCTCCAATTATTAATTCTCTTTGCCCTCTTCCTACAGGAATCATAGCATCAACTGCCTTTAATCCTGTTTGTAAAGGCTCATCAACAGGTTGACGATAAATTACTCCTGGAGCTTTTCTTTCAATAGGCATTTCGTAAGTTTCTCCTGTAATAGGTCCTTTTCCATCAATAGGATTCCCCATACCATCAACAACTCTACCTAACATTCCTTCACCTACTTTTAGTGAAGCAATTTTCTTAGTTCTTTTTACAGTATCTCCTTCTTTAATTCCTTTTGAAGGCCCTAATAATACCGCCCCAACATTATCTTCTTCAAGATTCAATACGATAGCTTGAATTCCATTATCAAATTCAACCAACTCTCCTGATTGAACATTAGTAAGCCCGTAAATACGAGCAATACCATCTCCAACTTGTAAAACAGTTCCTACTTCCTGTAGTTCTGCCTCAGATTTAAATCCTGATAATTGTTGTCTTAAAATTGCTGATACTTCAGCTGGTTTTACTTCTGCCATTGTTTTTATTTTTTAGAAGTCCTGTAAATACAGGTTTTTGTTAAACATTTGTCTTAATTCTGAGATCTCGTTAGCTACACTTGTGTCTAACTGCTTATCTCCCATGCGGATAATTGCTCCTCCGATTATATTTTTATCTACTACTTCAGTAAGTTCTACTTTATTATTACTATCAGCTTTAATAAAAGCTAAAACTTCATTCTTTAATGTTTCAGTTAAAGGAATAGCTGTTGTAACAGTAGCTGTTTCGATATTATTATGCTCCTTATATAAACTAATAAAACTTTTAGCAATTTCTGCCAAGAAAGATTCTCTCTTTTTAGTTGTTATAATGCTCACAAACATCATACTTACCTTGCTAATTTTAGATGCAAAAATTTCATCAAAAATTCTTAATTTATGATCTGTTTTTACAATGGGGCTCTTAAGTAATATTGAAAAGTCCTTACATTCAGAGCAAAGGGAATCAATAAACATCATGTCATTATAAGCATCCTCTAATGAGTTTTGCTCAACAGATAACTGCAATAAAGCTTTTGCGTATCTTATGGTTACTCTTGATTGCTTCATTATCTAATTAAGTTCGGTTTCTTTTAGAGCATTTGCCACTAAATCTTCTTGTTTTTTCTTATCTGCTAATTCTGATCTTAGTACTTTTTCAGCAATATCAATTGATAAAGTAGCTACTGTGTTTTTAAGTTCAGTCATTGCTTTCATCTTTTCATTATTTATTTGATCCTTAGCAGTAGTTAAGATTTTATCAGCTTCAGTATTTGCTAATTCTTTTGCATCATTAACAATTCCGTCTTTAATTTCTCTTGCTTCTTTTAATAAAGCATCTCTCTCAATCCTTGCTTCAGCTAAAATTCTTTCATTATCAGCATTTAATGCTTGCATCTCTGCTTTTGCTTTTTCTGCTGCCTCTAATGCATCCTTAATTCCGTCTTCACGTTCCTCAACAGCCGTCAATATTGGTCCCCATGCAAATTTCTTTAGCAAAAGAATTAATGCAATAAAAAGTAATGATTGCCAAAAAAATAATCCTACTGAAAAGTCGTTTATTAATTTATCCATTTTTGTTTCTTTTCTGTTTAATTTTTAAAATATAATCAAAACTACAAGCAACCCTTGTAGTTTTGATTAATTGGTTTGTTTTACAGTGCAAATAAAGCTGCAAAACCAATACCCTCAATAAGTGCAGCTGCAATAAGCATCACAGTTTGTATTTTACCAGTAAGCTCTGGTTGTCTCGCCATTGCTTCCAATGCCGAACCGCCAATTCTACCAATACCAATACCTGCTCCAATTACAACTAAACCTCCACCTACAATTGCTGGAATTTCCATAATTAATTAATTTAAATTAAACACTCTAGTTAATATTTTATATTTTTTATTCATGATGATGCTCTTCTACTGCCGCACCAAAATAAAGTGCAGATAACATGGTAAATATATATGCTTGTAAGGCTGCTACTAACAGCTCTAATAATGATAATGCAAATGCCAATCCAAATGATAAAGAACTTCCGACCCATCCTTTGAAAATAAATATCATTCCTAAAATACTCATCAACACGACATGTCCAGCGGTAATGTTCGCATATAAACGAATCATTAAAGAAAATGGCTTAATAATTGTTCCTAATAACTCGATAGGGGCTAAAATAAATTTCATTGGAATTGGTACGCCTGGCATCCAAAAGATATGTCCCCAGTAACTCTTGTTAGCAGTAACTGTCGTTAACACATACGTAATCAATGCCAAAGAAAAGGTTACTGCAATATTGTTAGTTACATTTACTCCCAGTGGAGTTAATCCAAATAAATTAATAATCCAAATAAAGAAAAATACCGTAAGCAAGTAGCTCATGTATTTTTTATAGTGCTTCTCTCCAATATTAGGAATAGCAATGTCGTCTCTTATATATAGGACTATTGGTTCTAACAGCCTGCCCATACCATTTGGCAAAGCATTCTTTTTATATGATTTTGCCATTCTTGTAAACATGATTAACATTATTAAAAAAACAATCATGATGAAAGTTACATTCTTAGTAATAGAAAAATCAATAGGATGTAGGCCGCTTGCCTCAATAATGTGCCCATGATCTAAAGAATAGGTTCTTCCATTTACCGTATGAGGTGTTGTTCCGTGATGAAAATTAGAGGATGAGAAAATATCCAAATTACCATCTGTATATAAAATTATCGGTAGCGAAAATGAAATATCGTGTGTTAATACAAAATCATGCGAATCCATTAAGTGATGCGCAATTGTTTCTTTTATCTCCGTTTTGATGTCTTTATCACCATGATTCATATGCTCTTCAGCTAAAATATTAAGGCTTGAAAAAACCGAAATTACTATGGTGAAAATTATTGTTTTTATATTCATCTTACAGGACTATGATTGTCTTTTTTAAAATCGGTGCAAAAATAGATATTTATGTTAATCTAACTATTTTTTTTGCAGTAATTTTATTCTACTACAAATAAGTTATTTGTTAGCTGTATTTAAAAGTGAAATTAACGATTTTGTTTCTACAAATAAAGATAGTAAATAAGGGATGAAGAAAGACATAAACTCTGTTTTAGAAACAATATCGTTCTCTTTAAAAATTGGCAACACAATCTTAAAAAAAACAATGAATTTTATAAGGGTTCCTGCTAAAAAATAAAATCCCAAATATTCTTTTTGTTTATCTCTTAATAAAAAAACCAGCCAATAAACAAAACAAGCAACAGATAAATTAAGAGCGTATAATAAAATTAAGTGATCAAAACTTACAATATAATCGTGAATAAAATATGATCCCCCTAAAACAAAAAAAAGGTAAAAGTGAAAACTTATTAGTTGTTTATTCATTATTAAGCTTATTTAATTGTTGTATTAAACTATACATTGAAATTATTAGAGCTAATAAAACAAACAATATAGTAAACCAGTTTTTTTCTAGATTATATTTAAGGTCCAAATATTTTCCTAGATAAGATCCTAGATAAATTGTAATTCCAATCTGAAAAGAAGCGGATGTTAAAACAAGGTATTTGTTAAGCTGTTTTTTCCTTTTTTTCTTGTTTTTCGGCATATTTAATGTCTTTAATGACCGCCCCCATACTACAAGATCCAGTAAATGAAGCCCCTGGCTCAATTGATAGTTTATTAGTGATAATATCACCATTTAATTTAGCAGTAGATTTTAAAGACAATAATTGTGCTACTGAAATTTTTGCTTTAATTGTTCCAGAAACATCTGCATCCGTACAAACAACATCACCCTCAATAACACCATCTTTTCCTAAAACAACCTTTCCAGAAGTGTTAACGGACCCTTTTAAAGTGCCATCAACTCTAATATCGCCTTTTGACTGAATATCACCTGTAATTACAGTCCCTGCACCAATCATATTTATTGCAGCAGTTGTTTCTGTATTTTTCATATCTTCATTTTTATTTGTAAACATATTTCTAGATTTTAAGTACGCAAAATTACTAAATTCTTTTTATTCTTTATTCAATCGTTAAATAATTCTTTTTAAAGAAGTTGTGATAACCATACTCATCCTTATTTTTATAAAATTCTTGGAAATTCTCAAAAGAAATTGCCATCACCTTGTGTTCTGATTTGTTAAGTTCTTTTAAGATGCTTTCTTCCAAAACAAACATTTCATGATATACCATAACATCAGAAGTATTGTCAAAAGCTTTTATCATTAGCAAATGTTTATCCATCCCTAAAAGTAATGCGCTTATTTCAAACACTTCATTTTCAAAATCCTGTGAGTGATAATCGGAAATAAGGGTTTTTAAATAAGTTATATCAACAGCTCCTTTTGGTATTATAATAATTATCATTTGAGGTAAGATGCTTCTGTATAAATAAGGAGAGCCAGCAATAGCCAATTCATTAGCTTTTTCCATTTTAGAAGGATCATTAAGAGCGTCCAAAATATGTTGAGCTTCTTTAACTATTTTTTCATCTGCATCAAGAGAAATAAGTTTGCTTAATATTTCTGTTCCTCTATCAAACTCATCTTTATTTAAAAATGATAAAGCTCTTAAAAATAAATATTTTGATTGATACTCGTTTTCTAAAATTACAGTTGTTTTGTCTATTACCTGTTGATATTCTTCCAAAGAATAATTTGCAAAAACTGCCCTATAGTCCAATTCTTTTTTAGCTAATTTATTGGTTGCCTCTAGTTTAAAATCAGGATTTGTAAGCATTTGAGCATAAATGCTTTTTGGAAACCTTTCAAGTAATACTTGTTTTGAGTTTTGAGCTTCTAATTTATTGTCAATATCTGTGTGGTTTAAATAAATACTGTAGCAAGAAAGTGGTGCGTACTGTTCGTCATCAGAAAACCTAGCGTATAAGGCTGAAAAAACTTCAGTGCTTTTAGTAATTTCTTCTAAATCTTCTTTATAAATTGTTCCTACTTGGAATAATGCTTCTTTAATTTGGGTATCAGAAAGTTCAAAATCTTCAATTGAAGATGGCAGTTGATCTAAATAAAATTTTGGATTTTTTTTGTTTTTTGTCGCTATTGCTGAAGAATCAATTGCTGAAGAATCAACCTCAAAACTAGAAGTTATTTTTTTATCCTTTCTTCTCCAATCATCTTCTAACTTTCTTTTGCCCCATTTTTTTCTAAATTCTGACATCCCAAAACTTAATGTTGCTGGGTTGTAAAAATACCATTTTCCTCCAGAGGTGTTGTTTCCAAACTGATCTTCTCTTCCTCCGTTTCTTCCATTTTGATAGGACATTTGCTGTCTTAACCTTTCGTTTTCTGCTTCTTCTCGTTCTTTTTCAACTTCAGCCTGTATAATTTGAGTTATCATTTGGTTCTGCTCAGCTTTTGGAAGCATTGCAATCATTTGCAAACTATCTTGCAATTCAATAACATCTAAATTATTTATAAGTTCGGAAAGTATCTCATGCTTTTCGCTAGCGTCTTCATACATTCTAAAATCAGAATCCATATAAAATAAGGTGCTATCATAATATATTTTTGATGACCTGTAAAGCGACCTCTCAAACTCAATAACACCAAGCTTTAAAAATGATATTGCTTTTTGAGAATTATTTTGAATGCTATTTACAGCAGATAATGTGTAATTTTCAATTGCAGAAATTGTGTCCTTGTTATTTATATCCATTTCTGCTAAAGTAAAGTAGATTTGATCAAGATACTCTTTATTTTTATCGTCCTTAGTCATTTTAAGGAGTTTTTCCTTCATCTTTTTGCTGTCCTTATTTCCGCTTTCTAATGATCTTGCTAAATTCATTTTTGCATTAAAAGTCATCACATATTCAGGATTTGATTTTAATACGAGTTTGTAATATTTTTGAGCTTGTTTATGCTTTTTGTCTTGCTGATAAAGCTGAGCTAATATATAATTGTACCTTGCTTTTTTACGCTTTCTTTTAATTAGTTGAGTAGCATTAGTGAGCTCAGTAACTGCTTGTGAATAATCGCCTCTTTGTATGTAATAATCAGAAGCCACAATTGCCAACTTTTTTTCTAGCTTATCAGGAAATCTTTTATTGCTCATGAGTTCGTCAAGCTCAGATTTAGCAGAAGAGAAATCACCTTTTTCAACAAATGAACGAATAAGCCAAAGAGATGATTTATAAATTATCTCATTCTTTTTATATTCATTATTTATAAAACTAAATGTTTTGATTGCTTCATCAAATTCACCCTTATAAAAATAGGATTTCCCAACCATAAAATAGTTGTCATCAATCCATTTGCAATACTCTTTTCCTTTTATTTTCATGGAATGCCTTTGAATCACAATTGATCCTTTTTTAATGGCTTTATCCATATAAGAATGTGTTTTTTTAGATTTTTTCAAATCTCCTGTTGGGTAGACAGAAAGAATGTCTGTAAAATCATCAATGTGTTTTGCGTGCAGTTTTTTTACACCCAATCTCACACTTTCATTTCCATTAAAGTACCCGTTAAATTTTGCGGTTGTATTATGATATTGCCTGTTGACCCAAGATTTTTTCTTTGTAGAGCAAGAGGAAATTACAAGCAAAATTGAAAGTAAAATTACTCTCTTTATATGATGTGTTCTTAGCTTCATTCTGCTTATAAACTACTTTTGTTTAAATTTATTTTATGGCAATTTGTAAAATTCACGCAAATATGCTCATATTTTTATGATATTTGCAAACTTATGCAAGATAAAGAAGGTTTAAATAATTTCTGGAAAAAACTGCTATATAAATACCGTTTTGTAATAATTACAGATGATTCTTTTGAAGAGAAATTGTCTGTAAAATTAAACAGATTAAATATATTTGCTTTTGCTGGTATTTTTGTTTTTATCTGGTTTTTTAGCGCATTATTACTTATTGCTTACACACCTTTAAAAGAATATGTTCCAGGGAAATCTACAACTGAAGTTCAAAAAAGTTTAATTGAATTAAACATTAAAACCGATTCATTAGAAAGAGCTTTAAACAGTAAGGAAATTTATCTGCAGAACATAACTAATATTATAAATGGAGATGAGTTAATTACACCTAAAAATACAGAAGATATTTTAAGTTCTGAAAAAGAGATTTTTTTTGAAAAATCAATTGAAGATTCTCTTTTAAGAGTAAAGGTAGAGACTGAAGACAAAAGCTCTATTACTTTTAATAAAGACAAAAACAATGAGTTTTTAATGTTTTACCCTCCATTAGGTGGAATAATAACAGATAAATTTAACAATAAAACTAGGCATTTTGGGGTCGATTTAGTGGCCAAGGAAAAATCAAGAATTGCCACAGTTTTAGAGGGGACAATAATTGTTAGCCACTGGACTTCTGAAACTGGTTATGTAATTGGAGTGCAACATAAAAATGATTTTATCTCTCTTTATAAGCATAATTCGGTTTTATTAAAAGAGGTTGGGGATTTTGTAAATGCTGGTGATCATATTGCAATAATTGGGAATTCTGGAGAGCTTTCAACTGGGCCACATTTACATTTTGAACTTTGGCACAAAGGAATTCCTGTAAACCCAGAAAATTACATTTCATTTTAAGATGAGTATTAAAGCATCATTAAGTTTGCCTTTTGCTAAATTTATTGTTACCAAAAACAGTAAGTGGAAAAAAAATGCTGTAAAAGTTCAGCAAAAACTAATGTTTGAATTAATTGAACAGGCAAAAAAAACAAAATTCGGAAGGGAGCATAATTTCTCGGAAATTAGAAATTATTCTAATTTTAAAATGCAAATCCCAATTAGAGATTATGAAGGTTTAAAAGGGTATGTAAAGCTAATAATTGACGGAGAAAAAGACATTCTTTGGCCTGGGAAACCACTTTATTTTTGCAAAACATCAGGAACTACATCAGGAGAAAAATACATTCCAATTTCCAAGGAAAGTATGCCTAATCACATTACAGCTGCTCGTGATGCAATTCTGAGTTATGTTGCTGAAACAAAAAACACATCTATAGTAAATGGGAAGATGATATTCTTACAAGGAAGTCCAGAACTTACAAAAACGGGAGATATTTTAACGGGGAGACTTTCTGGTATTGTTGCGCACCATGTACCCGCTTATTTAACAAAAAACCGCTTGCCTTCTTTTGAAACAAATTGTATTGAAAATTGGGAGATGAAAGTTGATGCAATAGTTGATGAAACTCTTCCTGAAAATATGAGTTTAATCTCTGGAATTCCTCCTTGGGTGCAAATGTATTTTGAAAAATTACAAAAAAAAACAGAGAAACTCATAAAAGATATTTTTCCAAATTTTGACCTTTTTATTTATGGTGGCGTAAATTACGAACCCTACCGTAAGTCCTTTGAAAAATTGATTGGAAAACAAGTTGATGGTATAGAGTTATATCCTGCTTCAGAAGGTTTTATTGCTTATCAAGATTCACAAACAGAAGAAGGGATGTTGTTGTGTGTAAATCATGGAATATTTTATGAATTTATACCATCAGAAGAATTTTTTAATAAAAATCCAACAAGAATCTCTCTAGAAGATGTGGAAGTTGGGGTGAATTATGTAATTATTTTAAATACGAATGCTGGACTTTGGGGGTATAATATTGGGGACACTATTAAATTTGTTTCTATAAATCCTTATAGAATTATTGTAAGTGGCAGGATAAAACATTTCACCTCAGCTTTTGGAGAGCATGTTATAGCTGAGGAAGTTGAGAAATCATTAAAAGAAACGATAGAAATACTAACTTCAGAGGTAAATGAATTTCATGTTGCTCCTCAGGTAAACCCAGAAGAAGGGCTGCCTTATCATGAGTGGTTGATTGAATTTGAAAAAGAGCCGGAAGATTTAAATCAGTTTGGTGGTGAAATTGATAAAACTCTTCAAAAATATAATTCTTACTACAAAGATTTAATTACTGGTGGAATTCTGAATCCTTTAAAAATAACTCCTATTTCTAAAAATGGATTTAGAGAATACATGAAGTCAATAGGAAAACTTGGGGGACAAAACAAAGTGCCCAGACTAGCCAATGATAGAAAAATTGCAGATAAATTAACAGCATTTTAATGGAACAAAAGAAAAAACAAATAGCAATTTTAGGTTCAACTGGTTCAATAGGAACGCAAGCTTTAGAGGTTATAAACGAACATTCTGATTTGTTTGAAGTGGAAGTCTTAACCGCAAATAACAATAGTGCTCTATTAATAGAGCAAGCAAAAAAATTCAAACCAAATACTGTAGTAATTACTAATGAAGATAAATACAAGGAGGTTGATGCTGCTCTTTTTGATTTAGGGATAAAAGTTTTTGCTGGCGCTCAATCGTTAGAAGAAGTTGTTGAGGGAGAAAATATTGATATTGTATTAACAGCCTTGGTGGGTTATTCGGGATTAAAACCAACTATTAGAGCGATAAAAGCTAAGAAGAATATTGCTTTAGCCAATAAGGAAACTTTGGTTGTTGCTGGAGATTTAATCACCAAACTATGCCAAGAATATAATGTTCAGATTTATCCAGTAGACTCTGAACATTCTGCAATATTTCAATGTTTAGTTGGTGAGGCTTATAATACTATTGAAAAAATATATTTAACAGCTTCTGGTGGCCCTTTTAGGGGTTGGGCAAAAGAAAAACTACAAAACATCAAAAAAGAGCAAGCACTAAAGCATCCTAATTGGGAAATGGGTGCAAAAATTACAATTGATAGCGCAACCTTAATGAATAAAGGTTTGGAGGTTATTGAGGCAAAATGGTTGTTTGATTTAAAAGCCGAGCAAATTGAAGTTGTGGTTCACCCTCAATCAATTATTCATTCGGCCGTGCAGTTTGAGGATGGTTCTATAAAAGCACAATTAGGAATTCCCGACATGAAACTACCAATACAATATGCGCTTGGATTTCCTGAAAGGTTGAAAAATACTTTTAAGCGTTTCAATTTTATGGATTACCCAAATTTAACTTTTGAAAAACCAGATGCCAAAACTTTCAGAAACCTTCAATTAGCTTATGATGCTATGCAAAAAGGAGGAAATATGCCGTGTATTTTGAATGCTGCAAACGAAATTGCAGTAGCTTCATTTTTGCAAGATAAAATTGGTTTTTTAAATATGTCAGATTTAATTGCAGATTGTATGGAAAGAATTACTTTTGTTGCCAATCCAACTTTGGAAGATTATATCGCTACTGATGAAGCAACAAGAAAATTAGCTAACGAACTATTATAGATGGAATTTTTAATAAAAGCTGCTCAACTCTTAATGAGTTTATCAATACTAGTAGTACTACATGAGTTGGGGCATTTTATACCCGCAAAATTATTTAAAACAAGAGTAGAGAAATTCTACTTGTTTTTTGACCCTTGGTTTTCGGTTGTAAAAAAGAAAATTGGCGATACTGAATATGGAATTGGTTGGCTCCCACTTGGTGGATATGTAAAAATATCAGGAATGATTGATGAAAGTATGGATAAGGAGCAGATGGAAAAGCCTGCTGAACCTTGGGAGTTTAGAGCAAAACCAGCTTGGCAAAGGCTAATCATTATGCTGGGTGGGGTTACTGTAAATTTATTGCTAGGTATTTTTATTTATTCTATGACTTTGTTTGTTTATGGAGATAAGTATTTACCAAACGAAAATTTGGTTGATGGGGTTTGGATGGTTAGTGATATGGCAACCGATCTTGGTTTTGAAAATGGGGATAAATTTGTGGCTGCTGATGGAGAAAAAATAGAGCGTTTCTCTGATGTTTTAGAGAAAGTTATTATTTCCAAAACAATAACGGTTGAAAGAAATGGAGTTGCTACTGATATCACCATGCCAATTGATGTGATTGATCAATTTTTAAATAATGGAAATCAACAATTATTTTACCCAAGAATACCTACAGTTGTTAGTGGTTTTTCGGAAAATTCTAATGCAAAAAAGGCTGGGTTAAAAAAGAAAGATATTCTTGTTGCAATAAATGGAGTTTCATTAACTTATTATGATGAGTTTAAAGATGAATTAGCAAACTATAAATCAGAAGAAATTATAGTTTTAGTTGATAGAGGTGGTGAAGAATTAACTATAAATGTAAATGTAAATGAGGATGGAATGCTTGGGTTTAAACCTGCCAACCTTTCACTAAAACAACTTGAGGAGTTAGAACTTTATACTCTTGCTTCTCATAAATATGGATTTGCCGCATCTTTCCCTGCGGGCTATAATAAAGCAATAAAAAAACTAAGTTCATATATCGATCAATTTATGTTGATTTTATCCCCAAGTACAGGGGCTTATAAAGGAATGGGTGGTTTTGGGGCAATTGGTTCTATGTTCCCAGCAACATGGAATTGGGAGGTGTTTTGGAATTTAACGGCTTTCTTGTCTTTAATGTTAGCGTTTATGAATGTATTACCTATTCCCGCCTTAGATGGTGGGCATGTTGTATTCTTGCTTTACGAAATGATAGTGGGTAAGCCCGCTCCTGAAAAAGTAATGGAAAATGCTCAAGTGGTTGGAATGATAATGCTGTTAAGTTTACTTGTTTTTGCAAATGGTAATGATGTTTTAAGACTCTTTTAAATTGTTTGAAGCGATAACTACATATCATTTAATAATTATCTTTTCGGTAACGATTATTATTTCTTATTTCTTTAATTTATATGCTAAAAAATCAGGAATACCTGCTGTTTTACTACTAATAGGATTGGGAATTGGAATAAATTATGTTTTGCGTTTTTCAGGGTTTCCAAAACCAGATTTACTACCTATTTTAGAGGTTTTAGGTGTGGTTGGATTAATCTTAATTGTGTTGGAGGCAGCTTTAGATTTACAACTTTTAAAGGAAAAAGTTGGACTCATAATTAAATCATTTTTAGTTGCTCTTATCGGTTTGGCTGGTACTGCTTATTTAGCTGCTTTAGCACTCAACTATTTAATGGAAGTTGAGGTGTTGAACGCACTGCTTTATACTATTCCGCTTTCTATTTTAAGTTCGGCTATCATCTTACCAAGTATTGATGATTTAGATGAAGACAAGCGTGATTTCATGATTTATGAAAGTACTTTTTCAGATATTGTTGGGATAATTGGTTTTTATAGTGTATTGACTATGGTGGGGTCTGGTTCTAACGAAAGTGTGTATGGTGAGGTTTTTGGCAACTTAGCTTTAACTGTAGTTTTCTCAATTATTATTTCTTACATACTTATATATGTGTTCCAAAACATAAAAGGACATGTAAAGTTGTTTTTACTAATTGCAATCTTACTTCTGCTTTATGCTGTTGGTAAAATGTTCCACTTATCTTCTTTAATTATCATTCTTATTTTTGGTATGATACTAAACAATTACAAAGTGTTTTTCAGAGGAGGTTTAATGAGGTTATTGAATAAAGAAAAAGTAGAGGAAGTGCTGAATGACATGAGGGTGGTAACTGCTGAAACTGCTTTTGTGGTGAGGACTTTCTTTTTTATTATCTTTGGTTGGTCGGTATATTTGGGCTCCCTTTTAAGTTTTAAGGTTATTGGAATTGGCTTAGTTATTTTGTTTATAATCTATTTAGTTAGGGCTATAACACTCTTTATTTTTAACGGAAAAAACATTGTTACTCAACTTTTTTTAGCTCCAAGAGGATTGATAACCATACTCCTGTTTTTTGCCATTCCTGAAGAGTTATCAATTGGGCCTGAGTTTCAAGGAGTGTTACTATTTGTGATTTTGGTAAGTTGCCTTGTGATGACATGGTCCTTAATTTCCTATAAAAACAAACTCGCTCAAATTGGGGAATATGAAGATGAGGAATTGTTGGGGGAAAAAGAAATTGAGGAGAAAGAAAGTGAAGCCAAGGAATAACAAAGCATATCAAATCATAGCTCATCTTTTTTTCTACTTTTGCACTCTCATTTTATAAAAATAAATTACAATGATTGATATTAAAAAAAAACTAGGCGTTTTAGGAATTAAAGCATCTAATAATGGTACTTCAACAGGAGCTAATTCTTTTGGTGGTGGTGCTGAAATTGAATCTTATTCTCCGGTAGATGGAAGTTTGATTGGAAAAGTTACTGCAACAACTCCAGAAGAATATGAAAAAGTAATGCAAGCTGCAACAGCTGCATTTAAAGATTGGAGACTAAAACCTGCTCCACTTAGAGGGGAGATTGTTCGTCAGTATGGGGAAAAATTAAGGGCTTATAAACAAGAGTTGGGAGAGCTTGTTTCTTATGAAATGGGGAAATCTTTACAAGAAGGTTTAGGAGAGGTGCAAGAAATGATTGATATCTGTGATTTTGCTGTTGGTCTTTCTCGTCAGCTACATGGTTTAACCATGCACTCTGAGCGTCCAGGACACAGAATGTACGAACAATATCATCCGCTTGGTGTAGTTGGAATTATTTCTGCATTTAATTTCCCGGTTGCTGTTTGGAACTGGAATACAGCATTAGCATGGATTTCAGGAGATACTTGTGTTTGGAAGGCGTCAGAAAAAGCACCTTTATGTGCCGTTGCTTGTCAAAACATCTGGAATGAAGTAGCGAAAGAAAATGATTTACCAGAAGGGATTTCTTGTATCATAAATGGAGATTATAAGGTGGGTGAAATGATGACTTCTGACGATAGATTACCTTTAATTTCTGCTACTGGTTCAACAAGAATGGGTAGAATTGTGGGTGCTGAGGTGGCTAAAAGATTCGGAACATCATTATTAGAATTAGGAGGAAATAATGCAATTATCATTACTCCAAATGCTGATTTAGAAATTACAATTATTGGTGCATTATTTGGTGCTGTTGGTACTTGCGGACAAAGATGTACTACCACAAGAAGATTAATTATTCACGAATCCGTTTATGATGAGGTTAAGAATAAATTAGCGAAAGCTTATACTCAATTATCGATTGGCAATCCTTTAGATGAAAGTAATCATGTTGGACCGCTTATTGATAAAGATGCTGTAAATATGTATTTAAATGCTATAGAAAAAGCAAAAGAAGAGGGAGGGAATGTGTTGGTTGAAGGTGGTGTTTTAGGGGGTGAGGGTTATGAAAGTGGTTGTTATGTAAAACCAGTAATTATTGAAGCTGAAAATCATTTCCAAATTGTACAAGATGAAACTTTTGCTCCTATTTTATACATCATGAAATATACTGAGTTAGAAGAGGCTGTTGAAATGCAAAATGGTGTAAAACAAGGATTGTCTTCTGCTATTATGACAACTAATTTGCGTGAAGCTGAAAAATTCTTATCAGTTGCGGGTTCTGATTGTGGTATTGCAAATGTAAATATTGGTACTTCAGGTGCTGAAATCGGTGGTGCTTTTGGTGGGGAAAAAGAAACGGGTGGAGGAAGAGAAAGTGGCTCTGATGCTTGGAAAATTTACATGAGAAGACAAACAAATACAATTAACTATACTGAAGAATTACCTTTAGCGCAAGGAATCAAGTTTGATTTGTAAAACAGTTGTTGATTGCTATAAAATAATAAAAAACCCTGCTCTTTTTGAGTGGGGTTTCCTGTTTACTATGCTTGGCATAACACTTTATTTTAAGTTATTTATTTTTGAACCATATTAACAAACACATTTTTTAAAATGAAAAATTTAATTTATTTAAGCGCTATTATCTTTGCTTTAAGTTCGTGTGAAGAAGATTCTGAGTTTTTAGATTATCTTGGTGATGCTAACACAAATACTATGGGAGGGTGCACAGATCCAATAGCCTGTAATTATGGAGAGCCCCAATCAAATAATGGTAATAACTGTGATTATTCATGTTTTGGGTGTAATGATCCTGCTGCCTGTAATTATTCGCCTGATTTTTCAGAGAATAATGATGGCTGTCTATATCTTTCTAGTTGTGATAAAACCTATGTTCCTGATGATAAGTTTGAAGCATATCTTGAAAGGGAGGAGTATGGAGTTGGCAACCCAAACAATACACATGGTGATATGATAAGTAATAATAATTATGTTTATACTGAACTACTAACACAAGAGTCTTTAGTTATTGTATCTTGGAATACAGGAACCTCTGAAATTTCTAACCTTAGGGGTATTGAAGATTTTAAAAATCTTAAACAATTAACTATTAGTGGGTCATCTATCAGTAATCTTAATTTAAAAAATGGTTTGAACTCTTTTTTAAGCTTATCAATTTCCGATTGCCCTAATCTTGGGTGTGTTGAGGTTGATGATAGCAATTGGTCAACAAATAATTGGACAACTATTGATTCTCAAATTTATTTTAGTGAGAATTGTCCGTAATAAATTACTCTTATTATTATTAATCTTTCTTCTTTATTTGCAATTTCTTAAGTAGTTAAAAAGAACAGTTTACTACTTTTTTTAGTTGCTATAAAATAATAAAAAACCCTGCTCTTTTTGAGTGGGGTTTTATTTTTTGTATTTTTGGAAAATGAAAAGATTTCAAAGCCTACTAATTTATTTTTTATTACTACTTCCTTTTATTTCTTTTTGTCAAACTAATTCAGATTGCAGTGATGTTACTATATCATCAGCAACTGTTAATGGTAGTTATACTGTAAATTCTTATTTAGAAAGTGACGGGATAAGAGATGGTAATGATTATTATGGCTCGACAATATATTATCCAGAAAACACAAGTGGTTTATTACCAAGTATTATTATTATCCCAGGTTATGCTAACCCAGAATTAAGTATTCAAGCTTGGGGATCTTTTTTAGCTTCTCATGGTATTGTGTGTATGACTATTGGCACTAATAGTATTTGGGATGAGGTAATAGATAGAAAAGAAGCCCTACAAGATGCTTTAATTAGTTTGAAAGCTGAAAATAACCGAACAAACTCTCCTTTATTTAATAAGTTAGATACTAACCTTATTGCCCTTGGTGGTTGGTCAATGGGTGGTGGGGGTGCTCAATTAGTTGCAGCTGAAGATCCTAATATAAAAGCAATTCTTGCTTTCTGTCCTTGGATCGACCCATCAGCTGTATCTCCTTCCTTGTTAAACCACGGCGCTCCAATTCTCATTTTTAGCGGACAAATTGATGTTGTAGCTCCGCCAGGTACTCATGCTGATATACAGTACAACTACACCCCAAGTTCTACAAAAAAACTTAAATATGAAGTGTTTGGTGGTGGGCACACAATTGCAAACACTCCTTTAGGTGGGTTTGGTGAGGTGGGAAGAATGGGTCTTTCTTGGTTAAAAAAACACCTTGTTAATGACAGTTGCTACTGCCCTTTATTGTTAGACACGCCAACTACAGCCTCTGATTATGAAACCAACATAGATTGCTCCACCTCTACTGGTGTTGTTGATTATATAAATGATTTAATTGTTTATCCTAATCCGTCAAGTAGTACAATTACTTTGAAGGGGGTGTTAATCAAAAACAATATTTATCAAATTATAAGTATAGATGGTAAGGTGTTAAAGAGTGAAGTCTTAAAAACCTCTAAAATTGATGTTTCTTTTTTAAAAAAGGGAGTCTATTTTTTAGACTATGAAAATCGGAAAATAAAAATAATTAAAAATTAGTTTTCTTTTTTATCCAACTCAATTCTCTCGTCTCTATTTGCAAGTTCCCATGCGGTTAAAAAAACCAAGCGCGTAATAGTTTCAATTTTTTGAAAATCAATTTTTTCTACAGTGTCTGTTACTTTGTGATAGTCTTCATGAATACCATTAAAATAGAAAATTACGGGAATGTTATTTTTAGCAAAATTATAATGATCGGATCGGTAATAATATCGGTTAGGGTCGTCCTCTTCATTAAATTTATAGTCTAATTCTAAACCAATATGCTCTTTATTTACTTGTTCGTTTATATCGTGCAGCTCTTGGCTTAGCCTGTCTGCCCCTATAAGGTATACATAATTAGGATTGTCTTTAAAATCTCCTATCCTTCCAATCATATCAATGTTTAGGTTTGCTACTGTTTTTTCTAAAGGATAAATTGGGTGGTCTGTGTAGTATTTACTTCCTAATAATCCTTTTTCTTCTCCTGAAACTGCCATTACTAAAACAGATCTTCTTGGTCCTTGCCCTGCTTTTTTAGCAAGCATAAAGGCTTCTGCTATTTCCATTGCTGCAACCGTTCCGCTTCCATCATCATCAGCCCCATTAAAAATTAAACTATCATGTTTTCCTAAATGATCATAGTGAGCGGTAATAATAATAAGTTCGTCTTTTAGGTCTGTTCCTTCAATATAACCCAAAACATTTTCTCCTTTTATTTTCTTTTTATTTCCAAATATCTTTTTTATTAGGCTCTGATCGCAATCATCACATTTACAAAGATGTCTGCCTGACTTTACTTTGAATTTCTGATAGTAGGTTTTCTTTTTATAGGGTGGTATTCCTATTTTTTTAAAATGATTCATTATATAGTCAGCTGCCATTTTTTGTCCTGGCTTTCCTGTTTCTCTACCTTCTAAAGAATCAGATGCAAGTATTGTAAGGTGTTTTTCTAAATCTGAAGCAATAATTGTTTCTGAGTATTTTATATTGTCTTGAGAAAAAGAAGAAGTTGATATTCCTATAAAAAATATAAATATTATTTTTTTCATATTAACAACAAGATATTTTATTTACTCTAGTTTCATGTCTTCCTCCTTCAAAATCTGTATTTAAAAAAGTCTCTACAATTTTTTCTACTTCTTGCCATTCTAAATGTCTGGCTGGCATAGTAAGTATATTAGCATTATTATGTAATCTCGCTTGTTCTGCAATATGAGTATTCCAACAAAGTGCCGCTCTAATTCCCTGGTGTTTATTAGCCGACATATTAATTCCATTACCCGTTCCACAAAATTGAATACCCAAATTGTTTTCCTTTTTTTCAATACTTTCAGCCAATTTGTGTGCAAAATCTGGGTAGTCCACACTCTCCAAAGAAAAGCATCCATAATCTCTTATTTCATTACCTTTACTAGATAAAAGTTCTTTTATTTTTTCTTTATATTCAAACCCTGCATGATCACAAGCTACCCCTATTTTCATAATTTATTATTTTAACAGTGTGTTAGTAATTTTAAAATTTAAGCTAGTAGGTTTATTTTACTTATTAATATTTATTTTAAAAATATGTTAATAAATAAGTAACCAAATAAAACAACTTCTCTTTTATTTATAATTATAAAAACTAAGCTTTTATCAATTTTTAAAGTCAAGTAAAATTATTGTTTTTTATATTCTACTTTTAAACTCACTTATTAACTTTATTTAATTGTAAAAATAGTTTTATTTATTAAAATAAAGCTGTTGGTTTAGCTTATTAACAACTATTTATAAGTGTTAATATAATATTTAAGTATTTGATTATTAAAATTTAAAAATTAACAATTATTTAAAAAAGTGTTAGTTTGTTTTAATATATAATATAAACTAAAAATTACAACTACATTTATTAACTGAGTTAACATTTATATATATAAATTATATTTATTTTTAATTTTTAAAATAACTTATATATATTATAATATAAAAATAAACTCAATTTTTAATTTTATAAAATTATTGTACTTTTACAACTCACTAATAAATTTAAAAATATGAAAAAAATATTTACTTTATCTACTGCTTTACTTTTAGTTGGTAGTGTTTTTTCACAAGGAACATCAGTTTCTTTTTGTGATAACTTTGATTCTTATCAAAATGGAGATCCTATTGCAGCAACTTCTTCTGATTGGGAAACTTGGGGGTCTATTACATCTCCAACCCCTCCTTATGTAGATGATGCTGATGTAACTAATATATTATCAAATTCTGGAGATTTTTCTTTGTATTTTGAGGCAGTAGGAGCTGGAGGACCTCAAGATGTAGTACTTCCTTTTGGTTCAGGCACCCCATATACTATTGGGGATTTTGAATTTTCAGCAAACTTTTTTGTTAATCAAGGAACAGGTGCATATTTTAATTTTCAAGCCGAAAATACTCCAGGAACAACATGGAGTTTAGATGTACAAATGGATGCAACAGGTAATATTTCTTTTCAAAATGGAGGAGGGGCAACAATTTTTTTAACATCAACATACCCTATGAATACATGGTTTGAAATAAAAACAGTTGTTGATTTAACAAATAACAATTGGGAAATATTTATAGATAATCAATCTCAAGGAAGTTTTACAAATACAGTTAATAAAATTGCATCATTAGATTTATATCCGATTACAGGACATCAGTTTTATGTAGATGATGTTTGTTATTCTTATACACCTGCGGTTTTAGAAAATTTAAATGCTCAAGTTTCTTCAGTTGCCCCAATAACAGGTTTAACTGGTCAAACAACAAATCCTTCTGTAGAAATTAGAAATTTAGGTTTAACAAATATTACTTCTTTTGATGTTGATTTTGAATATAATGGATTAACAATTACTGAAAATATTAGTGGATTAAATATGATTACTCTTGATATTTATCAGCTTAATTTTAATAATTCTATTTCTTTAATTTCAGGAACTAATCCAGGAATAGCTACTGTGTATAATGTTAATGGTTTAGGACAAGATGACGAACCTTTAGACGATCAAATGATAATAAATATAGAAGCCATTACACCAGCAGCAGGAAAACTAGTAGTTGGGGAGGAAGCAACAGGAACGTGGTGCGGTTGGTGTCCTAGAGGAGCTGTAGCTTTAAACTGGATGGATAATGATTATGAAGGATATTGGCAGGGTATTGCTGTACATAATGGAGATCCAATGACAGATGCTGATTATGATAATGGAATGGCTCCATATATTGGGGGATATCCAAGCGGAATGGTTGATAGAGGACAAGAAATAGATCCCGGAGCTTTTAAAAATAATTTTTTACAAAGAATAATAATTGAACCAAACGGAGTGATTACAAACGGAGCAGAGTTAATAGGAGATACTCTTAAAATTAATTTAACAGCTAATTTCCAAAATTCAGTAAGTGGAAATTATAAATTAGCTTGTGTTTTGGTTGAAGATTCAGTCACAGGAACAACACCGCAATATTATCAATCAAACTCTTATAGTGGAGGAGGCGCAGGACCTTTAATTGATGTTGATGGTAGTGATTGGGCAAACAAACCTTCTTCTGTTCCAGCATCACAAATGGTATACAGACATGTAGCCAGAGGTATAGCCCCATCTTTTACAGGAAGTCCTCTTACAAATACCTCATATAACTCTGGAGATACTGAAACTTTATGTTTCGAATTTACTTTAGACCCATCATGGGATTTATCAAAAATCCATATTGTTGGGATGTTAATAGATAATGGAAATATGATTGAAAATGCTTCTTCAAGCTCTATAAGTGATGCAGAAAACTTAGGATATACTCCTTGTGCAACAACTTCAATAGGACTAGAATTAAATGGACCAGATAAAGTAAATATTTATCCAAATCCAGCTACTGATAATATTTATATTTCAAATTTATTTAAAAAATCAATTATTAAAATTTATGATATTCAAGGTAAATTAGTTTTAGAAAATAAAATTTCAAACAAAGAATATGTTAATATCTCAATCCTAGCTAAAGGAATTTATCAAGTTAAGTTTGAAGGAAATAACTTAAATGAAACAAGAAAATTAATAATAGAATAATTAAACTAAAATAAAATCCATTTGCTTTCTTTCTAAGTCAGCTCTTTGTATTTTAATTTTAACTTTTTGCCCTAGTTGGTAACTGACTTTTGTTCGGTATCCAATTAGGGCATATTTTTTTTCATCATAAATATAATGATCATCCTTTATACTACTAACCTTAACCAAACCCTCACATTTATTTTCTATAATTTCTACATACAAACCCCATTCAGTTACACCAGAAACCACACCCTCAAAAGAATTACCAATTTTATTTTTAAGGAATTTTACCTGCATGTATTTAATAGAATCTCGCTCAGCAGTTGATGCTACTTTTTCCATTTCAGAACAGTGCTTGCAAACCTTCTCTAAATTTTCTTTACCTACTGAAGTAGCACCATTAATATAATCTTCTAGTAACCTATGAACTATTAAATCAGGGTATCTTCTAATTGGAGAAGTAAAATGAGAGTAATAATCAAAAGCCAACCCATAATGACCAATGTTATTAGTTGAATAAACAGCTTTTGCCATTGAACGAATAGTTAGCGTTTCCACCATTTGTTGTTCTTTTTTACCCTTCACTTTTTTAAGCAAATCATTTAATGATTCTGAAAGTTTATTTGAATTTTCATTATTTATAGAGTGCCCAAACTTTTTTATAATATTATTTAAAGTAGAAATTCTATCTGTATCTGGTAAATCATGAACTCTATACACAAATGATTTGGCGTCTTTTTTTGGAAAACCAATATGTTTAGCAACCGTTTTGTTTGCTAAAAGCATAAACTCTTCAATCAAATGATTGGTTGATAAACTCTCTTTAAAATAAACATCTATAGGGTTATTGTCTTTATCTAAAATAAATTTAACCTCAGTGCTTTCAAAATTTATTGACCCTTTTTTTTGTCTTTTTATTCTTAATACTTTAGATAATTTATCTAACAAAAGCAACTCAACCGAAAGCTCTCCTTTTTTATTATCAATAACACCCTGTGCTGTTTGGTAAGTAAAACGAACATCAGAATGAATAACGGTTTTTGCTATTTTGTAATCAACCAAATTTGCTTTTTCATCCATTTCAAACAAAACCGAGTAGGCTAAACGATCAACATTTGGTTTTAATGAACAGATATTATTAGATAGTATTTCAGGAAGCATTGGAATAACTCTATCCACCAAATAAACAGAAGTAGCCCTTTCAACAGCTTCTTTGTCAATAATACCCCCTTTTTTCACATAATGAGATACATCAGCAATATGCACTCCTATTTCCCAATTTCCATTAGTTAGTTTTTTTACTGATAATGCATCATCAAAGTCTTTTGCATCCTTTGGATCAATAGTAAAAGTAGTTGTTTTTCTAAGGTCTAAACGACTCTTAATTTCTTCAACTGATATTTTTTTAGCTATACTATTTGCTGATTTTTCAACTTCTTTTGGGAATTTTGGTGCAAAACCATAATCATAAAGAATAGAGTTTATTTCGGTATTATGGTCATCAACTTTTCCAATTATTTCAACAACCTTACCAATAGGGTTTTTATAATTTTCATTCCAACCCTCTACTTTTACCAATACTTTTTTGTTTAAGTATTCTTTTCTAACTGATTTTGGTGGTATAAAAACATCAAAAGAAACCCTTCTATCATCAGTTATTAAAAAATAATTTGATGACGAATTATCTATTACACCAACAAATTCGGTCTTTTTTCTTTTAATAACACTTACAACCTCTCCCTCTTGTTTTTTCTTTCTTTTTGTAAAAAGCAACACTTCCACCTCATCACCAGCTAAGGCAAATTGACTGTATTCTTTTGGGATGAAAACCTCATTTTCATCATCAATATTTGCATAAACACCTCTTTGATTAGTGTTTTTTATAGTGGTAATAATTTTTGACGTCTTCTCCTTCAACCTAAACGAACCTCTTTGAGCTTCTTCTAAAACACCTGATAAAACCATGTCTTTCATCACATCAATTATCTGGATTTTTACACCCATTTCTTTAACTTTTAAAATTTTACCAACCTGTTTGTAATTTAGCTTCTTTTTAGAATTTTCTCTAAAAATTACTAATAACAAATCATATAGACGAGTGTTTGAAAACTCACCTTTTCTATTTTTCTTAGATTTTTTCTTTTTCTTCATATTATTGTGGCAAAAATAATAGTAATTTTACCATCAAGTGCTAATAAAAAGTAAACATATCATTATCTTGTTGTTAAGTGTTTTGATTTTATCGTCATGCAGAACAAAAAAGAAAACGTTTAACGGTACTTCAACTCTAAAATGTGCTGATTATGATGGGTCGTCTACCAAAACAAAAGAAAAGAAAAAAACAAAATGGAGTTTAGTGCTTTATAAAGATGGAGATAAGGTTGGAGGAAAAACTAAAAAAGGAAAAAGCAGACTTTTTAAAAAGAAAAAATAGTATTTCGTAACCCTTCCTAAAACATAGTCGTTAATCAAAGTAACGGGAAACGACTATGAAACAATCTTTACTTACAATTATTATTATACCATTTTTACTTTCTGCACAAACAGAGGGTAAAAAAACATTTAGTTTCTCAAACCCTCCTATTCCTGATCAAAACATAACCGCAATTGCAACTGATAATACTGGATTAAATTGGATAGGAACACTTGAAGGTTTAATTTGTTACAATGGAAAAAGGTGGCATACAATCACATCTAAAAACAGCAAACTACCTTCTAATAAGATTTTATCAATAAAAATAGTTGGCAACACAAAATACATTGGTACCACTGAAGGGTTTCTGGTAATTGATAATAACACTTGGGATGTTTATACTTCAAAAAACAGCAAACTCCCTTCTGATAAAATCAGGAAAATTATAAAAACAAAAGATAATATTTTAATAGCAACATCAAAAGGGTTGGTAAAATATAGTAATGATTTTGAAGTGATTTTGTCAAGTGATAAAAATGGAATAATTGATGATGATTTTATATCAATGAGTGTAGATCATAATAATGTCGTTTGGCTTGGAACAAATAGCGGTTTATATAGTTTTTCAAATAATATATGGAGAATTTATAACACAAAAAACTCAGAGTTACCCAATAATAATATTTGGGATATAGTAATTGACGGGGAAGGAAAAAAATGGATAGCAACAAAAAGAGGTATAATTACTATACTAGACGATCAATGGGTTTTGTTCAATAAAAAAAATACACCACTTAAAACAAATACAATTAAATCTTTGGTTTATGATGATTATGATCAAATTTGGGTGGGAACCGACAAAGGAGTTGTTTCTTTTGATGGAGAAGATTGGAAAAAACATAAAATAAGCCACAAAAAAGCGCTTGTAACCTCATTATTTATTGATGATTTTGATAACAAATGGGTGTGTACCTTAAAAGATGTAATTGTATATAATATTGATGGTGTGGAGTTTAAGAACAATATTAGTGCGCAAAATAGCGTTATTGTAAGCAAATAAAAAAATCAAAGAGTAAAGCATATTTTTTGTTTAATATTGATTTTAGATGAAAAGAATATTTTTAATAGTTTTTGGTATTTTGTTACTCCCACTTCTTACAATGCAGTTTTCTAGTGAAGTTAATTGGAATATTTTTGATTTTTTAATGATGGGATTTTTACTAACAACAACTTTATTTTTGATTAGATATTCAAAAAAATATACGCATAACACAACAATTATCATATGTGTTGTTGCAATATTCTTAACTATATGGATACAGTTAGCGGTAGGGATTTTTTAAAATAAAAAAAACCAATCATATGATTGGTTTTTTTGCTCCCCCTCTAGGACTCGAACCTAGGACCCTCTGATTAACAGTCAGATGCTCTAACCAGCTGAGCTAAGGAGGAGTGTTTGTTAAAAACGGCTGCAAAAATATAAGAATGGATTAAATAATACAATATATTTGCAAAAAAAATTTTATGAGTATTTTAGTAGTAGGCACAGTAGCTTTTGACGCGATAGAAACACCTTTTGGAAAAACAGATAAAATAGTTGGAGGGGCAGCAACATATATTTGCTTGTCATCATCTTTTTTTACAAAGAAATTAAATTTAGTATCTGTAGTTGGAGAAGACTTTCCTAAAGAGACCATTCAAATGTTAAAAGAAAAAAATGTAAACACTAAAGGGCTTCAAATAAAAGAAGGAGAGAAAACTTTTTTCTGGTCAGGTAAGTATCATAATAACATGAACACTAGAGATACAATGGACACTCAACTTAATGTTTTAGAAAATTTTGAACCAATTGTACCAGAAGAATTTAAAGATTCAGAATTTTTAATGTTAGGAAATTTGATGCCTTCGGTACAAAAGAAGGTTTTAGATCAAATGACAAAAAGGCCAAAATTAATTGTTTTGGATACTATGAATTTTTGGATGGATCTTTTTATGGATGAACTGAAAGAAGCATTAAAAGAAGTTGATGTTCTTACCATTAATGATGAAGAAGCGCGTCAGCTTTCTAGCGAATACTCGTTAGTTAAAGCGGCAAAAGTAATATTAGCAATGGGACCTAAATATTTAATTATTAAAAAAGGTGAGCATGGGGCATTGTTATTTAATAACAAAGAAGTGTTTTTTGCACCAGCATTACCTTTAGAAGAAGTTTTTGATCCAACAGGAGCGGGAGATTCTTTTGCAGGAGGATTTATTGGTTATTTAGCTAAAACTAATGATGTTTCGTTTGAAAACATGAAGAGAGCAGTAATTAACGGCTCTGCAATGGCATCATTTTGTGTGGAGAAATTTGGAACACAGAAATTAACTGAAATCAACCAGGATGATGTTGACGCAAGAATTAATGAGTTTGTGAATTTGGTTAAGTTTGATATTTCTTTAAAATAAAGAATCACCCTTATTAGCCACATTGTTTTCATACCACTGATCGGTTAATAGGCTTTGGCCATCAGCAGCTTCAACTGCTAAAAAATCACACCTTTCATTTTCCTTGTTGTTAGCATGACCCCTTACCCAGATAAAAGAAACTTTTTGCATTCTATAAATTTTAAGAAACCTAATCCATAAATCAGGATTTTTCTTTTTATTGAAATTCTTTTTCTCCCAACCGAACACCCATTTTTTTTCTACTGAATCAATAACATATTTTGAGTCAGAGTAAATTGTAATTTCAGAATTTGCTTTTTTTACACTTTCAAGAGCAATAATTACAGCCAATAATTCCATTCTATTGTTTGTAGTCAACTTAAACCCCTGTTTTAATTCTTTTCGATAACTACCACTCATCATTACAATTCCATAACCCCCATTTCCAGGATTGCCTTTAGCTGAGCCATCAGTATAAATAATTATACTCATAAGGAGAATAATGTTTTTTCAATAATTTTAGGGTATAAAGATTGTTCTAATTCGTGAATCTTAGCAGTTAAACTTTCTAAATTTTCATCAGGAGAAAGACTAAAACTTTTTTGGAAAATAATTTTTCCCTCATCATAATTTTGATTTACAAAATGGACACTAATTCCACTTTCAGTTTCTTTGTTTTCCAAAACTGCTTTATAAATATTTTCACCATACATCCCTTTTCCACCATATTTAGGCAACAAAGCAGGGTGAATATTAATAATCTTATTGGGGTACTGTTCAATCATTTTTGAAGGTATTTTTAATAAAAATCCAGCCAAAATAATATAATCAACCTGATATTTTACCAGTATTTTAGCTAAATCATCAAAATTTTCAAGCTCAGTTTTTGATGTAAAAACCATTGGAATCTTCAATTTTTTAGCTCTCTCTACAATAAAAGCATCTTTTCTATTTGTACACATCATCACTAACTTAATATCAGATGATTTATTGAAATAAACACAAATATTCTCAGCATTACTTCCCGCTCCTGAACCAAAAATTGCTAACTTTTTCACTCCTAAAAATTTTTATCAAAAATAGTATAAACAAACAGATGTTAAAATAGAAAATAAGAAAGTTTGCAAATTCTTTTTATTATAGTTTTATTTGCACCTTATTAACTAAAAACATATTAACATGTCAGATATAGCAGAAAAAGTAAAAGCAATTATTATTGATAACCTAGGGGTTGATGCTAGTGAGGTAACAGCTGCAGCAAGTTTTACAAATGATTTAGGAGCAGATTCTTTAGATACAGTAGAGCTTATTATGGAATTCGAAAAAGAATTTGACATTCAAATTCCAGACGATAAAGCTGAAGCTATTGCAACAGTTGGTGATGCTGTTTCTTTTATTGAAGAAGCGAAAGTCTAACTAAAAATGAAAAGCAGAAGAGTAGTTGTTACAGGAATAGGAGCTTTAACTCCTATAGGTAACAATTTACAAGATTATTGGAAATCATTAGTTGATGGAGTAAGTGGTGCCGCACCAATCACCAATTTTGAGGCTTCAAATTTTAAAACACAATTTGCTTGCGAGTTAAAAGACTTTGAGGTTACAGATTTTTTACACAAAAAAGCAGCAAGAAAAATGGATCCTTTTTGCCAGTACGCTATGGTTGTAGCGGATGAGGCAATAAATGATTCGCTTTTAAATATTGAGGGCATAGATTTAGATAGAGCTGGAGTTATTTGGGGTTCTGGAATTGGAGGAATGAAAACATTTCAACAAGAAGCTTCTGATTTTGCAAAGGGGAGCGGAACACCTAGATATAGTCCATTTTTTATTCCAAAGTTAATTTCTGATATTCCTGCTGGTCATATTTCAATAAAATATGGTTTTAGAGGCCCAAACTTTACTACAGTTTCAGCTTGTGCTTCATCAACAAATGCATTAATTGACGCGTTTAATTATATTAAATGGAATAAGGCAGATATTTTTATTGCTGGTGGTTCTGAGGCTTGTGTTTTTGAAACAGGAATGGGGGGTTTTAACGCAATGATGGCGCTATCTACTCGTAATGATGATCCACAATCAGCATCTCGTCCATTTGATAAAGATAGAGATGGTTTTGTAATGGGAGAAGGGGCTGGAGCAATTGTGTTGGAAGAATATGAGCACGCTATAAAAAGGGGAGCAACAATTTATGCAGAAGTTGTTGGTGGAGGATTAACAGCAGATGCACATCACATTACAGCTCCACACCCGGAAGGATTAGGAGCAAGAAATGTAATGAAACTAGCTATTGAAGACGCTGGTGTTGATGTTACAGATATTGATTATATAAATGTTCACGGAACATCTACACCTCTTGGAGATATTGCAGAAACAAAGGCAATTAAGGATTTGTTTGGGGAGCATGCGTATAATTTAAATATTAGCTCAACTAAATCAATGACAGGACATCTTTTGGGTGCTGCTGGAGTAATTGAGTCTATTGTTTGTATAATGGCGGTAAAAAATGACACTATTCCTCCTACAATAAATCATAAAACAGATGATCCAAATATTGACAATAAGTTGAATTTAACTTTTAATACAGCACAAAAAAGAAAAGTTAATTATGCACTTACTAATACATTTGGATTTGGAGGACATAATGCCTCTGTATTATTTAAAAAATACGAATCATAAGTTTTTTTAAAACAATAATATCAAAGCTCACTTTTAAAAATAAAGGTGAGCTTTTTTTATTTCAATTATTAGGGTATCATTCAGAAAATGAAATTTATAAAAAAGCATTTATTCATAAATCTTCCAATAAGAATAGTCATAACGAGAGATTAGAATACCTAGGTGATGCGATTCTATCCTCTATAGTTTCGGAATCATTATTTAATGATTATCCCAGTGAAGCAGAGGGTTTTTTATCTCAAAAAAGAGCAATAATTGTAGGGAGAAAACACTTGAACCTGGTTGGTAAAAAGATAATTCCAACTCAAGAGATTAAAAGTAAATTGAATAAAATACCTCTTAGTGTTTATGGAAATACTTTGGAGGCAATTATAGGAGCAATCTATATAGACAAGGGTTTTGGTAAAACAAACTTATTTGTTCAAAAGCATATTTACACTTCAGAGTTAATAAATGAATTATCAGATACAGATTTTAAGAGTAAACTTTTAAAATATTCCCAAAAGAAGAATATAAATATGGAGTATAAAGTGGAAAAACAAGAAGGGCCTGATCATAAGAAAGAATTTTTAATTGCAATTTATCTTAATAATAATAAAATTGCAGAAGCAAAGGGATCATCAAAAAAGGAAGCCGAACAAAAAGCAGCCAAAAAAGCATATAAAATTGTATTTTAGCCCTAATGAAAACGCATTACACATTAGAATGTGAACAAGAATATGAATTTGTTGTTTTAGCAATAAACAGCCATAGCAAAGCATATAAACTGTGTTGGAATTTAAATAACACACTTTTATTAAATTTTGAAATGACTGATGAGCATTCGATTTCAGATGAATTGTTATTTACAAGATATAAAACTAAAACTGAAAGCGGAGCACAGATTGACCTTCTTGCCAACAGAACCAAGAAGGGTTACTTAATTCCATCACAAAAAAGTGTAAATTACTTTTTAGTTATTAAAGATGAGTGCTGGTGTGATACAAAAGAGTCGTTTTTAAGTAAATTAAGAGCAATAAATGACATACTTTTGGTGTTTGAACTAGACTTAGAAAAAACTAAAAAAAGTGAAAGATTTATAATACATGATAAGAAAAACTAAAATAATAGCAACAATTGGTCCAGCTACATCTTCAAAAGTAATGTTGAAGAAGATTATTGGTAAAGGGGTGAATGTTTGTAGGTTAAATTTCTCTCATTTAACTCATGATGATGCAAAAGAAATAATTTCAAATATTAAAGAAATTAACCAAGAACTACATGTTCACACTGCAATATTAGCGGACCTACAAGGACCAAAAATCAGAGTTGGAGAATTTAAAAATCCAATAAATCTTGTAAAAGGGAATGAAGTGATTTTTAGCACTAAAGATAAAAAAGATTGCATTTACATCAACTACCAGAATTTTGCGAAAGATGTTAATGCAAAAGATAAAGTATTGTTAGATGACGGAAAACTAGCACTTAAGGTAGTTAGTACAAATAAAAAAGATACGGTAGTTTTAAAAGTAGTTTTTGGAGGTCTATTGCAATCAAGAAAAGGGGTAAACTTACCTAATACACCAATCTCCCTTCCTTGTCTTACTAAAAAAGACAAAGAAGATTTAGAGTTTGTGTTGTCAGAAAAAATTGAATGGATTGGACTTTCATTTGTAAGAAAGGCTGATGATGTTCGCATTCTTAAGGAGATAATTGCAAAAAGAAATTTACACCATAAAGTAATTGCAAAGATTGAAAAACCTGAAGCAATAAAAAATATAGATGAAATTATTGATGTAACTGATGCAATAATGGTTGCTAGAGGTGATTTGGGTGTTGAAGTCCCTCCTCAGAAAGTTCCTGTATATCAAAAGATGATAGTAAACAAATGTATTATTCATGCTAGGCCAGTTGTTATTGCAACACAAATGCTCGAAAGCATGCTCGAAAGCCCATCAGCCACAAGAGCAGAAGTGAATGATGTAGCTAACTCAGTAATTGATGGGGCTGATGCGGTAATGCTTTCAGGAGAAACATCAGTAGGGAAATATCCATTGAATACTGTAGATACTATGAGGGAAATTATTAGGGATGTTGAAGCAAGTGAGCATAATATTTCTCAGAATAAAGTAATTAGGCCATTGATAAATAACAGTAGATTGTTGAGTAATGCTATCTGCTCTCATGCTTGTGATATTGCGGAAAACACAAAGGCTAAAGCAATAATTACCGTTACTTATTCTGGGTTTAATACCATAAAAACTTCAAGTTTTAGGCCCCAAGCTTTTATTTATGCTTTCACCAATAATCATACGATTTTAAATACACTTAGTTTGGTCTGGGGGGTTCAGGGGTTCTATTATGACAGAGGAACAACAACTGATCAAACCATTAGAGAAACAAAAGAAATACTAAAGCAAGAAAAACACCTTAAAAAAGGCGATTTAGTTGTAAATTTGGCCAGTATGCCAGCCCAAGAAAAAGGCATGACAAATATGATGAAAATTAGTAAAGTAAAATAAAACCAAAAATGATAAATACAGCATTATTAGCAGAAATTTGTAAGGTGGCGGGAGCTCCAGGACACGAACAAAGAGTAAGAGAAATTGTACTAAGAGAAACAACAGGTTTAGTTGATGAAATTAAGATTGATAATCTAGGGAACTTGGTCGCGATTAAAAAAGGAAAAGAAAGGAAAAGAGTAATGATTGGAGCTCATATGGATGAGATTGGCTTTATTGTAACTCACATTGGTGATAAAGGATTTGTTTACTTTCATACTTTAGGCGGTTTTGATCCTAAAACTTTAACCGCACAAAGAGTAATAATACATGGAACAGAAGATGTGATTGGGGTAATGGGAGGTAAGCCAATTCATTTGATGAATGCTGCTGATAGAGCAAAAGTGCCTACTATTAAAGATTATTTTATTGATACTGGAAGGCCTAAAAAAGAATTAGACAAAATAATTTCAGTTGGTGATACTATTACCAGAAGCAGTGAGCTGATTGAAATGGGAGATTGTATCAACTGTAAATCTTTAGATAATAGAGTTTCTGTATTTATACTTATTGAGATGTTCCGTGAAATGAAAAAAACACCTCCTTATGATGTGTATGGTGTATTTACTGTTCAAGAAGAGATAGGAATTAGAGGGGCAAATGTTTCTTCAATGGATATAAATCCTGACTTTGGTTTTGGATTAGATACTACTATCGCTTGGGATACTCCAGGAAGCACAAAGCAAGAACAAGTTTCTGTTTTGGGTGATGGTGCTTGTATTAAGGTGATGGATTCAGCAACTGTATGTGATTACCGTATGGTAAAATACATGAAGGAGTTATCGAAAAAGAAGAAGCTAAAAACACAATTAGAAATATTACCTGCAGGAGGAACAGATACAGCAGGAATACAAAGAATGAATCCAGGTGGATGTATTGCGGGGGCGGTTTCTATCCCAACAAGACACATACATCAATCTATTGAAATGGTACACAAAAAGGATGTTAGAGGAGCAATAGATTTGTTGCGCCACTCGGTAGAAAACTTACATACTTACGATTGGAGTTTTAGGTAGAGAAAAATATATAAAAGAAAACCAGCTGAAAGGCTGGTTTTTTGTTTTTATAGAACCCCCAACCCAATAGCAATTGCCATTAGCATAATCATTACCGCAACAGTAATTTGCACAAATGTAGTTGTGATTTTCTTCAGTATTTTTTTACCAATTAAAGCGCCAGCAAAGGCAGCTAATACAGCAGCTAAAAGCAAATTGATATTTTCTTCTATTCCCATAGAACTATATTTTGTAAAATAAACTGATACTCTTGAAATATCAATCACAGAGGAAATCATAACCCCAGTAGCAATAAAACTTTCCTTATTCAATCCACACTTAATTAAGAAAGCACTTCTTAGCGCTCCTTGATGTCCTGATAGACCTCCAAAAAAACCACTAATAACACCTCCAAAAAATAGTTTGTTTTCATCAAACTCTAATTTTTTGAAAAAGGGTAATAATTCCAAAAATGCAAAAGCAAACATTAAAATAGCAATCATCACTTTTATGGGAGTAATCATAAATTCTTTTGCACCTAAAGTATAAGTGTACCATGCTGTAGTTTCAGAAAAAGACATCAGTATCCATGCTCCAATTAATGCACTCACTATAGCGGGAGCACCAAATTGTATAACGATTCTCCAATTAGCTTCTTTCCCTACCAAATACATCTTAAAGAGGTTGTTTAGCAAATGCACAACACCTGTTAAAGCAATTGCCATTTCCAAAGGAAAGAAAAGTGCAAAAACAGGCATCAGGATAGTTCCTAAACCAAAACCTGAAAAGAAAGTAAGTAGTGATGCAAAAAATGCAGCTAAGCAGATTAAAAGAATTTCCATTTAAGTTTAAATACTCTTATCAAACTGCTTTAAGAAACGCACATCATTTTCAAAAAACAAGCGTAAATCTTTTACTCCATATTTTAACATGGCAATTCTTTCAATTCCCATTCCAAAGGCATAACCGCTATATTTCTTAGAGTCAATTCCACAGTTTTCCAATACATTTGGGTCCACCATACCGCAACCTAAAATCTCCAAATAACCTGTGTATTTACATACATTACATCCTTTACTATTGCAAATATTACAACTTACATCTACCTCAGCACTTGGCTCAGTAAACGGGAAGTAAGAGGGTCTTAATCTTATTTTTGTTTTTTCTCCAAACATCTCTTTTGCAAAATACAATAGCGCTTGTTTTAAGTCCGAAAAACTTACATTTTCGTCAATATACAATCCTTCCACTTGATGAAAAATACAATGTGCTCTTGCTGAGATCACCTCATTTCTATACACCCTACCAGGAGATAGTGTTCTAATTGGCGGGTTGTTATTTTCCATATACCTTACCTGTACGGATGAGGTATGTGTCCTAAGTAAAACATCAGGATTAGTTTGTATAAAAAAGGTATCCTGCATATCTCTTGCCGGGTGTTCTTCTGGTAAATTTAAAGCAGAAAAATTATGCCAATCATCTTCTATTTCTGGCCCCTCACTTACTGTAAACCCAATTCTATTAAAAATATCTACAATCTGATTTCTTACCAATGAAATAGGATGTCTGCTACCTAAATTATCCAAAGAAACAGGTCTTGTAAGGTCAATTTCACCATCATTGCTTTCTGTTTCAAAAGTTCCTTTGTAGGAGTCAACTTTCACTTGAGCATTTTGTTTAAGCGTATTTATTACTTGTCCGAATTCTTTTTTACTTTCATTAGGAACGCTTTTAAAAGCAGCAAAAAGCTCATTCATTTTCCCTTTTTTTCCTAAAAATTTCAGACGAAAATCTTCTACTTCCTTTTCGGATTTTGGAATAAAACTATCAACCTCTTGTAGTAAATCTTTAACTGTTTCTAACATTCTAATAAATTGTATATCTTTGCTTATCTAAACACAAAGAAACAATAATTATGCTAAATAAAATTTTAAAGTCAGTATTATTAGGGGTTTTTGCCCTAGCGATTGTAACAAACTTTAGTTCTTGTAAAAAAGAAAAAGAAACTATAGCAGCAATTGTTGTTAAAAATGATGCAGGTCTTCCAATTTCACATGCAAGAGTTGTGTTACATGCTATGCCTTTAAAAAACTCACTTTACACATATAACCCTGATAATTATGATACTTTTGACTATATGATTAAGTCTAATTTAGACACGGTTTATAGCGCACAAGGTCAAATTTCAGATATTTTTGTTGCTGATTGGACTGATGATAATGGGAGAGCAGAATTTACTTTACCACTAGGAATGATACTGAATGTTTCTGCTTTATGGCAAGTTGATAATAATATTGAGCGTATGGGGGCTAATATTATTAATATTAAAGAAGGAGAGATTACAACTCAAGTTGTAGAAATTAGAAACTAAGCAAGATATTTTAAAATAGCCTCTTGCATTAATAATCCCTGTTGGTTTTCTGTTAGGTTTTTTACTGCTTTTAATTCAGTAAAATGTGGCCATCCATCCTCATCAATACTATCAAATTTATAGTAGCCAAACGAACACAAAACCTTACAAGTTGCTACATGTAATACATCTAATTTTTCCTCTCTACTAAAACGATAGCTTTCAAAATTTAATTCTTGAATTCCAATTAAGTATAGAATTCCTTTAAGAGTCATTTCATCATCAAACTGTTTTTCTAGCTTTTTAATTAAAGCATCCCACTTTTTATTTAGATCTTCCATTTTGCAAAAGTAAGTTTTAATATCTTTACCAAATGAATTATTTAGATATTGTTATCGCAATCCCATTGCTTTATGGTTTAATTAAAGGATTTACTAATGGACTTATAAAAGAGATTACTGGTTTATTAGGTTTAATTATTGGAGTTTATGTAGCTATTAATTTTTCTTCTTATTTACATCCAAAATTTGAAGAAATTTTAGGAGGATATGAGCAGTTTATACCAATAATAGCATTTGCAACCCTAATTATAGTAAGCGTATTGATGATAAAAATATTAGGTTATATTATTGATAAATTAACTAAAGCTTTAGCTTTAGGCTTTGTTAGTAGGATTTTAGGAGCTATGTTTGGTTTTTTAAAAGTTGTAGTGATTTTCAGTTTTCTTTTAGCAATAGTCTCTGATTATGATTTGATTGATAAAAACACACAAGACGAGTCAGTTCTGTTAAAACCTATCCAAGAAGTATCCGACTTGATAACTCCAGAAATTAACAAACATAAAACTACAATTTTAGATAAAGTAGAAAAAAGTGCAGATGAAGTAAAGAACAAACTAAATAACTCTAACTCTTCTGAATAGCAACAACACCAGGAAGCTCTTTACCCTCTAAGTATTCTAGCATTGCCCCACCACCGGTTGAAATATAAGAGACTTTATCTGCAAACCCAAATTTCTTTACTGCAGCCACTGAATCACCCCCACCAACTAATGAGAATGCTCCGTTTTCTGTTGCCTCACAAATTGCCTCACCAATTTCTTTGGTTCCTTTACAGAAATTTTCCATTTCAAAAACCCCCATTGGCCCGTTCCAAATTATTGTTTTTGAGTTTTTAATTATACTCGAAAAACTAGCAATACTTTCTGGGCCTATATCTAACCCCATGTATTCATCAGCAATATTTTTGATATCAGTAATATTGGTATTTGCATCATTTTTAAAATCATTTGCATTTACTGAGTCACTTGGAAGCAGTAAATTTACCCCTCTGTTTTTCGCATCTTCAATAAGTTGCTTTGCAAGGGCAATTTTCTCTTCTTCAACTAAAGACTTCCCGATATTACCACTACAAGCTTTTGCAAAAGTATAAGCCATACCTCCTCCAATAATTAAATTATCAACCTTATCAAAAAGAGATTTTATAACATCAATTTTTCCTGAGATTTTTGCTCCACCAATAATTGCAGTAAAAGGCCTTTTTGGTGTAGTAAGTGCTTTTTCTAATGATTCAATTTCACCACTCAGTAAAAACCCAAAATATTTAGTATTAGGAAAATAATCTGCAATAATTGCTGTAGAAGCATGAGCTCTATGAGCAGTTCCGAATGCATCATTGATATAAATATCAGCAAGTTCAGAAAGCTGTTTAGCAAATTTTAGACCTCCTAATTTTTCTTCTTTATAAAACCTTAAGTTTTCTAAAACCAACACATCTCCATTCTCCATTTTAGAAATATCAGCAGTAGTGCTTTCTCCAATACAATCGCTACTAAACGCTACAGTTCTATCTATTAATTTTGATAACTGCTTTACAATGTGTTTTAATGAAAACTTTTCCTCAAAACTATCTTTTGGCCTACCAAGATGGGACATTAGAATTGCTTTTCCTCCACAAGAAATAACTTTTTTAATAGTTGGTAGTGCAGCAAGAATTCTACTGTTATCAGTAATATTAAAATGTTCATCCAAAGGAACATTAAAATCTACACGAATTAAAACTCTTTTGCCCTCTAGCGAAACGTCTTGTATGTTTTTCATTTTGCAAAAGTAAAATAAATGCTATAAATCAGTACATTTTTTTTACATTTGACAGAAAGAAATTTTAAATGTTATTTAAGGATATAATAGGCAATAATGCTGTAAAAAAGCAACTGACTGAGGCGGTTAAGAACAATCGAATAAGTCATGCACAACTTTTTTCAGGAAAAAGTGGTAGTGCAAAATTAGCCCTTGCACTTGCGTATTCTCAATATTTAAATTGTGAAAATAAAACTGAGAATGATTCTTGCGGATCTTGTTCATCATGTCTGAAATTTTCTAATTTATCTCATCCCGATTTGCATTTAATTTTTCCTGTTTTAAAAGTGAATGGGGTAAAAACCCCAACTAGTGATATTTTTGTAAATCAATGGAGAGAGTTAATTTTATCTAATCAGTATATTAGCATAAATGATTGGATTGATTCTTTTGGTACCGAGAATAAAACAGGACAACAAGGGTCTATTTATATTGATGAGGCAGCATCTATTCAAAGAAAATTGAGTCTTAAAAACTATGAAGCTGAATATAGAGTTGTTCTTATATGGATGCCAGAAAGAATGAACCTTACAGTTGCCAATAAGTTGCTAAAACTACTTGAGGAACCCCCAAAAGGGACAGTTTTTATTTTGGTTTCAGAAGACGCAAATAATTTATTGCCAACTATCATCTCTCGCTTACAAACTTTAAAAATCCCTGATTTCAATCCTGAAGATATTGTTCATTATTTTGGAGGCATTACTCTTGAAAAAGCAAAACAGCTTAAAAATATTACAGATGCTGATTTAGGGAAAATGATTAAAATTCAGCAAGATTCTGAAGGGATTTTAGATTTATTTGAGGAGTTCTCAGCATGGATGAGGCTTGCATACAAAATGGATGTTGGTGGAATCTCTAAATGGGTGGATAAAATCTCAACAATGGGTAGAAAGCACCAAAAATTGTTTTTATCTTATGCTATAAAAATGATAAGGGAGTGTTTAATTTTGAACTTTGCCAACTCATCACTTTTAAAAACAAACGAAAAAGAGCATGCTTTTATAGGTAAATTTTCACCTTTCATACATGAGGAAAATAGTGTTATGATAGTGGAAGAATTAGAAAAATCAATAAAATCAATTAACAGAAATGCAAATGCAAAAATTTTATTTTTTGAGCTATCATTAAAAATGGTAAAATTCTTAAAAGTTAAGCGTAAATTTGCACTTAAATAAAATTATAAAATATGAGTTGTGGAAGCGGAGGAGGTTGTGATACATGTGAAGTCTCAGAATCTAGAGGTTGTGGAGTAAGTTCAGTATTTGATTGGCTTTACCAAATTGATGGGCCCAAAACTGATAATTCTAACCTAATTGAAGTTCAATTTAAAGGAGACAGAAAAGATTTTTATATAAATACAGAAAATCTTGATATAAAACATGGAGACATGGTAGCTGTTCAGGGAGATAAATCTGGGCATGATATTGGTAAAATAACTATGATTGGAGAATTAGTGGCACTTCAAATTACTAGAAAAAATAGAAATACTGAAAAAGACCCTCTTAAAAAATTATATCGCTTAGCATCAGAAACAGATATTGAAAAACAAAAAGGAGCCATTGAAAGAGAGGATGGCATTCTTGAAAAAGCAAAAAGAATTATTGAAGATTATAAGCTTGAGATGAAGTTGGCTGATGTAGAATTTCAAGGAGATAATTCAAAAGCTACTTTTTACTACACTGCTGATAAAAGAGTTGATTTTAGAGAATTAATTAGAGAATATTCTAGGCAATTTGGTGTTCGTGTAGATATGAGGCAAATTGGAGTAAGGCAAGAGGCTGCTAAAATTGGAGGAATTGGAAGTTGTGGTAGAGAGCTTTGTTGCTCTACTTGGATGACAGAGTTTCCTTCAGTTTCAACTAATGCAGCTAGGTATCAACAACTTTCAATAAATCCTCAAAAAATTTCAGGGCAATGCGGTAGGTTAAAGTGTTGTTTGAACTTTGAGCTTGATGGTTATGTTGAGGCGCTTAAAGACTTTCCAAGTAATAAAGTACAATTGAAAACCAAAAAAGGAACTGGGAAATTCGTAAAGCTGGATGTATTTAAAAGATTAATGTTTTATTATAATCCTGAAAGTCCAGGAGATTTTATTGAACTTCCTGTTGATGGTGTAAAACAGCTTATTGAATTAAATAAAAAAGGAGATATTCCTGTAAGTTTTGATGAGTTTACTGTTGAAGAAGAAGTTGTAGAAGTGAGTTTTGAAGATGCAATGGGACAAGATAATATCAATAGATTTGATAAGAAAAATCCTAAGAAAAGCAAAAAAAGAAAACGACCAGAAAGAAGAGAAAATTATAAAAAAAACAAAGCTAAAGCACAACAAAGAAGGCAAGAAAATAAACCAAAGAAGAATGCGTAATTTGAGCGGCATTTTTTTGTTTTTTGTTTTTTTTTCTTGTGATAACACAGTTTATGAAAGTCACATTTCTTTTGAAGAAAAATCATGGCATTCTGATAGTGTTATAACTTTTAATTACAATATTTCAGATACTTTAACCCCATATGAAATGAGTGTTTTAGTTCGTCATACTGTTGATTACGAATACCAAAACTTATTCCTTTTTCTATCAGGAGATTTAAACGATACTATAGAGCTTGAATTGGCTGATAAAATTGGAAAATGGAAAGGAAGTGGTCTTAGCGACATAAGAGAGTTTGAATATCTTTTTGCAAAAAATAAAGTGTTCTCAAAAAAAGGAAACCACTCAATAAATATTGAACAAGCAATGCGATTTGGTGCTAAAGAAAAAATACAAAATTTGGAGCATGTTAGTGATATTGGACTAATAATCAGAAAGCAAAATGACTAGAGGAAAAAAAATCATATTATGGCTTGTTGTTTTAGGGCCTTTTATTGGACTTTTCTCATTAGTTTGGCTTACTTCATTAGGGCTTTTTGGTGCTTTACCAACTTTTGATCAATTAGAGAATCCTAAGAATAATTTAGCAACTGAAATCATATCAGAAGATGGTGTTGTTTTGGGAAAATACTTTTTTGAAAACAGAAGTAGAGCAAGCTACAATGAGATTCCACAAAATTTAATCACAGCTTTAATAGCAACTGAGGATGTTCGTTTTAGAGAACATTCAGGGATAGACGGACGAGCTTTACTTAGAGCAATTTTTGGTGCAGTTACAGGAAAAAGTAGTTCAGGTGGGGCAAGTACAATTACCCAACAATTAGCAAAAATGTTGTTTACTGCAAAACCAAGCTCGGGTATTGATAGGGTAATGCAAAAGCTCAAAGAATGGATTATTGCTGCACAGCTCGAGAAAAGATATACAAAAGATGAGATTCTTGCAATGTATCTAAACCGATTTGACTGGGTAAATAATGCAGTTGGAATTAAATCTGCAGCAGGAGTTTACTTTAATAAAAAACCATTTGAGTTAGATATAGTAGAATCAGCAATGTTGGTAGGAATGCTAAAAAACCCTGCTTTATACAATCCAAATAGAAGATTAGAATTAACTGAAGGAAGAAGAAATATTGTGCTTTCTCAAATGAATAAATATGAGTTTATTTCTGATTCATTATTTGATACTCTAAAGAATCAGCCTATTGTTTTAGATTTTAAAAAGGCTAGTCATAATGAAGGTTTAGCTCCTTATTTTAGAGAATATTTAAGGGGACAGTTAAAAGAATGGTGTTCCAATCATACCAAGCCAGATGGAACAAACTATAATGCTTATACTGATGGATTAAAAGTTTACACAACCATTAATTCTCGCCTCCAAACTTTCGCAGAGGAAGGGCTAAAATCTCACATTTCATCACTTCAAAAGGACTTTTACAAACACTGGAAAGGGTATAGTAAAGCACCATATCCTAAAGATTTTGAATGGGAGCAAATCAATGCTATTATTGATGCAGGAATGAAACGCTCTGAAAGGTATAGAAAGCTCAAAAAAGCTGGAAAATCAGAAAGTGAGATTAAGCAAATTTTCAAAATAAAAGTTCCAATGACTTTGTTTTCTTGGGGTGGCGAAATAGACACTGTTTTATCTCCAAGAGATTCTATAAAGTATAACAAGTATTTCATCCATTCTGGAATGATGAGTATGGACCCTAAAACTGGCTTTGTAAAAGCATATGTTGGTGGAATAAATTATAAGCATTTTAAGTACGACCATGTTAAAGTTGGAAAAAGACAAGTAGGGTCAACTTTTAAGCCATTTTTATATTCGCTAGCAATACAAGAGGGCTACTCTCCATGTTATAAAATACCAAATGTTCCTGTAGTATTTGATAAAGAAAGATGGGGGTTAGCTAAAGATTGGGCGCCCAAAAATTCTGGTGATGATTTTGATGAAATGAATATTACGCTAAAGTTTGGTTTGGCAAATTCTATCAATACAATTACTGCTTATATCATGAAGCAATTTGGTCCTCATGCAGTTGTTGATTTAGCTAAGAAGATTGGAATTCAATCAAAGATATTAGCAGTACCTTCTTTATGTTTAGGTACTTTTGATTTATCAGTTTATGAAATGGTAGGTGCTTACTCCACATTTGTAAATAAAGGTGTTTGGACTGAGCCGATTTTTATTACTAGGATAGAAGATAAGAATGGTGTTGTTTTGGAAGATTTCACTCCAAAAACTCAGGAAGCAATGAGTGAGGAAACAGCTAGTTTAATGGTGCGTATGTTACAGGGGGTAGTTGATGGCGTTTACAGTCCTGCAGCTGATAAAACATTAGGAACAGGAGTGAGGTTGCGCTATAAGTATCAGTTTAAAAATGAAATGGGTGGTAAAACAGGGACTACTCAAAATCAATCGGATGGTTATTTTATGGGAATTACTCCTAATTTAGTAACGGGAGTTTGGAGTGGTTGTGAGGATAGGGCTGCTCATTTTAGAACAATACATTATGGACAAGGAGCTAATATGGCTTTGCCAGTTTTTGCTGAGTATATGCAGAGGGTTTATGCTGACACTTTTGAGACAGGAATTTATCCAATTGATTTTGATATTCCTCAGTCAGTTGATGATAGACTTGATTGTGGCGAATCAATTCAAGGAGGAAATAATGATGAATATGAAGAAGAATTTTAAGATATGATAAATAAAGCAGTAAGTAATATTGAAAAAGCACTAAAAGGAGTTGAAAACAATATGACTTTTATGGTTGGCGGGTTTGGTCTTTCAGGAATTCCTGAAAATTCTATTGCAGCACTTTCTAAAATGGATGTTTTTGAGCTAACTTGTATTTCTAATAATGCTGGAGTTGATGATTTTGGTTTGGGACTTTTATTGCAGAGAAAACAAATCAAAAAAATGGTATCCTCTTATGTAGGTGAGAATGCTGAGTTTGAAAGACAAATGCTTTCAGGAGAGTTAGAAGTTGATTTAATCCCTCAAGGATCTTTGGCTGAAAGATGTAGAGCAGGAGGTGCTGGAATCCCTGCATTTTTTACTCCAGCAGGATATGGAACTGAAGTAGCAGAAGGAAAAGAAGTACGCGAATATAATGGGAAACCTCATATTTTAGAATCAGCACTTACAGCTGATTTTGCATTTGTAAAAGCTTGGAAAGGCGATACAGCAGGGAATCTTATTTTTAAGGGAACGGCAAGAAATTTTAATCCGCTTATGGCAATGGCAGGGAAAATTACGGTTGCTGAGGTAGAGGAATTAGTGCCAGCAGGAGAACTTGATCCAAATCAAATTCATACACCAGGAATTTTTGTTCAGAGAATTTTTCAAGGTGAAAAATATGAGAAGCGTATTGAGCAAAAAACAACTAGAAAAAGAGACTAATGGCTTTAGATAAAAATCAAATAGCACAAAGAATTGCTCAAGAATTAGAGCACAATACTTATGTAAATTTAGGAATTGGCATCCCAACATTGGTTGCTAATTATATTCCTAAAGGAATTGATATTGAGTTTCAATCAGAAAATGGAGTGTTAGGAATGGGGCCATTTCCTTTTGAAGGAGAAGAAGATCCGGATTTGATAAATGCAGGAAAGCAAACCATTACTACTTTGGATGGTGCTGTACTTTTTGATTCTGCCACTTCCTTTGCAATGATTAGAGGACAGCATGTTCAACTAACTGTTTTGGGAGCTATGGAAGTATCTGAAAATGGAGATATTGCCAATTGGAAAATTCCTGGTAAAATGGTAAAAGGCATGGGGGGCGCTATGGACTTGGTAGCTTCTGCTGACAATATTATTGTAGCTATGATGCACACCAACCGTGCAGGGGAAAGTAAAATTCTGAAAAAATGTACCTTACCCATTACAGGAGTAAATTGCGTAAAAAAAGTAGTAACTAATTTAGCTGTTTTAGAAGTTACAGAAAATGGCTTTAAATTGTTGGAAAGAGCGCCAGGCGTAAGTGTTGAAGAAATTATTACATCTACTGAGGCAACCCTAATTATTGATGGGGATATTCCTGAAATGGCGCTCTAAGAGCACTTTAATAAAGGATGTTAAGAAACAGAAATCCCTTTACTTTCCAAATGCTTTTTTATGTCTTCCAATTTTCCCTCAGGAATAGCATCAATTAATTTTTGAGTGTAAGGCGTTCCAGGTTTGTTATAAATTTGGTCAGCATCCCCCATTTCTTCAATTTTTCCTTCTTGCATCACTATCATTCTATCACTCATGTATTTCACTACCGATAAATCATGAGAAATAAAAATATAAGTTAATCCAAACTCTTCTTTTAGTTCGTTAAGCAGGTTCAATACTTGCGCTTGCACCGAAACATCCAATGCTGAAACTGATTCATCACAAATAATAAATTTAGGGTTTACAGCCAATGCTCTTGCAATACCAATTCTTTGTCTTTGTCCTCCAGAAAACTCATGTGGGTATCTGTAAAAATGAGCAGGGTCTAAACTTACTCTAGCTAACAACTCTTCCACTCTCTTTTTTCTTTGCTCATCATTTTCTAAAATTCCATGCACTTGCATAGGCTCCATAATTGCATTTCCAATTGTCATTCTTGGGTTTAATGATGAATAAGGATCTTGGAAAATAATCTGAACATCTTTACGGAAAATTCTCAATTCATCTGCATTCATTTTTGCAATGTCTTTTCCTTTGTAAATCATTTCGCCTTCAGTTGGTTCTTCAAGGCGAATAATCGTTCTTCCGCAAGTTGTTTTTCCACATCCACTTTCCCCAACAAGCCCTAAAGTTTCTCCAGGGTAAACATCAAAAGTTATATTATCAACTGCTTTTACATGGTCGCTTACTCCTCCAAAAAATCCATTTTTAATTGGAAAATAAGTTTTCAAATTCTTTATTTGTAAAATGGGTTCTTTAGCAAAAAGTTTTTTTTGTCGTGCTGTTCTTTCACTTTCAGGAATTGCTAAATCTTTTGTAAAATCAGCAACTGAAATTCCATTATCAATAATATTACCTTCTTCATCAATTTTCATAAAATCAGCAACAGTTGGCAAGAAAGTATAGCGTTTATCCAATGGTGGACGACAAGCTAAAAGTCCTTTAGTATACGGGTGTTTTGGGTTAGTAAAGATATCCCAAACATTACCTTGCTCTACAATATTTCCCTTGTACATCACAACAACTTTATCGGCTAATTCTGCAATTACCCCAAGGTCATGTGTAATAAACATGATTCCCATATCGTGTTCTTTTTGCAAGTTTTGCATCAGTTGCAAAATAGTTTTTTGTACAGTAACATCAAGTGCTGTAGTTGGCTCATCCGCAATTAAAACTGACGGCTGACAACTCATAGCCATAGCAATCATTACTCTTTGTTTTTGTCCCCCAGAAATCTGATGAGGATAAGTACTGAAAATTCTTTCAGGAGTAGGAAGTTGAACTTCTTCAAATAACTTTATTGTAAGGTCTTTTGCATCTTTTTTATTTAATTTTTGATGCAATATAATAGCCTCCATCACTTGATCACCACAAGTAAAAACAGGATTTAAAGATGTCATTGGTTCTTGGAAAATCATAGCAATATCATTTCCTCTGAACTTCCTCATTTCTTCTTCTGAAATCTTTAATAAGTCAGTAGCTGTTCCGTCATTTTGATGAAAAATAATTTCACCTCCACTAATAATGCCAGGAGGTGAAGGGATTAATCGCATTGCAGAAAGTGAAGTAACTGACTTACCTGAACCAGACTCCCCAACAATCCCAATCGTTTCCCCTTTATTTAAAGTGAAACTCACGCCATTTACAGCCTTTACAGTTGTTCCTTCTGTATGAAATTCTGTTACCAGATTCTTAAATTCTAACAATGTATTTTCCATCTTTTATTCTGTTTTTAGGTTGCTAAAAATAACTATTTTTATGCAAACTCAATGTTTTCTTCTTTTATTAATTCCTCCCCTTTGTAACGTAATAGTAATTGTGCCACAGTAAGCGTATCTTTCTGGCAATATATTTTGATGCGTTCCAAATCTTTTTCTTTGTAATAAACACTTGCCACTTGACTTCCGTCAATATCATCTTTTGGAGTTGGAATCCCAAAAAGTGCTGCCAATAATTTTATTGATGTATAGTGTTTGTAATCTCCAAAACGCCAAAGCTCCATAGTATCTAAATGACTTACTTCCCAAGGTTTTTTGCCTGCTATATCTAAAAGTTTTGGAAGTTTTAAGCTATTTATAAGTGTTCTTCTTGCAATAAAAGGAAAGTCAAATTCCTTACCATTATGCGCACAAAGCTGATGTTGATTTTTGTTGAATTCTGAATTTAGTAAATCATTAAACTCTGAGATAATCAGCTTCTCATTATCACCATAAAATGATTTTATTCTGAAATGTTTTTCGCCTTTTTCTGTAAATAAATAACCTACTGAAATGCAAATAATTTTTGCAAACTCAGCCATTACTCCTGCTTTTAGTTTGTAAAATTCTGCTGGAGAGCACTCCTCTTTTCTTTGCCAAGTAGTTTTTTCAGCCCATAGCTTTTGGAAAGTAGTATCTAAATCTTCAAAATTTTCTTTTACCGGAACAGTTTCTATGTCCAGAAATAAGATGTTTTGTGTTTTTGTCTGACTTAACATTAGGGGTACATTTCTAAAGCAGCATCAATAAATTGATAGAAATCTTCCGAATGTCCATCTGCCAAATCAAAACCATAATTCCTGCCCAACCTAACAATAATCATATCTTTTTCAGGGATACAAATTACATATTGACCCCACAAACCTCTTGTGTAATATACATCTAAACCTTTCCTATTTGCAATCCAAAATTGATAGCCATAATTTATATTTTTATTTCCATCTTCATCAAATAAATTAGCAACTGAAGTTGCTTCCTTTACATAATTGCTGTCCAAAAGTTGTGTGCCATTCCAATTTCCTTGATTCATGTATAATTTACCAAGTCTTGCAAAATCTCTAGCGTTAGAATTGATGCAACAAAAGGCCTTTTCATCACCTCTTTCTGTGTCTGTATTCCAAAGAGCAGGATGTTTTGCTCCCATTGGTTTCCATAATTTTTCAGAAGTATATTCATTTACACTTTGTCCTGTAGCACTTTCCACAATAAATGCTAATAGCTGTGAGCATGAGCTATGATATTTAAAGATTTTCCCTGCAGTTTCAACAGCTTTTAGTTTCATCATTTGCTTTTTAAGGTTTGGCGCAAAATAAGCCTCTGCAGTTTGCCCTAATGGGTCGTGATAATCCTCATCCCAATCAAGACCTGAGCTCATTGTGAGTAAGTGCTTTATTGTAATTTTAGAATTATCTCCTTCACAAAATTCTGGCAGAAAATCACAAGCCTTTTGATTAATACTCTCAATCTTTCCTTCTTTAATAGCAATTCCAACCAAAGTAGATATCCAGCTTTTTGCCATAGAAAAGGAGTTTGAAGAACTGTCTGCAGAATAACCATTCCAATACTCTTCAAAAATGATACTGTCATTTTTTATTACCACATAAGCAACCGTACCCAACTTATCATTTATGGGTTTTATAAATTCAGGAAGTTGTGCTTTATTGTATTCTTTTGAAACTAACCATTCTTTATGATTCCCATTTTTAATACTATTTGAAGGAAAATGAATATAATCATCAATATATGAAGATGTATGTCCCTTTAAATAAGTAACAGAAACTGCCTTATAAAGCCAAGATTTACCACTTAATATGATGAGAAAATTAAGAATTACAAAAATTGCTAATATGTATTTCAATGCTTTTTTCATGTTAAATTATTTCCATTTCAAAAAGCTCAATTAAATGAGTTTTTACTTTGTTTTTTACTTCTTCAAAATCTATTTCTCTTTCTAATTCTTTTTCTAATGAAGTGACTTTTTTATCTGCAATTCCGCAAGGTATAATGTTCCCAAAATAGGATAAATCTGAATTTATATTAAAAGCAAATCCGTGCATAGTTACCCATCTACTGCTTTTTACCCCAAGGGCACATATTTTTCTGGCTTTTGGTGTCCCCACATCAAACCAAACTCCAGTTTCTCCTGGAGATCGTTCGGACTCCAAGCCGTACTCTTTTAATGTAAGGATTACCGCCTCTTCCAAAAAGCGTAAGTACTTGTGGATATCCGTAAAAAAGTTGTCCAAATCCAAAATTGGATAGCCAACAATTTGTCCAGGACCATGATAGGTAATATCACCACCTCTATTAATTTTATGAAAAGTTGCCCCCCTGCTTTTTAGATAATCTTCATTTACCAAAAGGTTTTTTTCATCACCACTTTTCCCTAACGTATAGACATGAGGGTGTTCACAGAAAATTAAATGATTTTTGGTGGCAACTGTTTTATCCTCCTTTCGATTGGATGATTTTACCGTTAATATTTCTGCAAAAAGCTCTTCTTGAAAGTCCCAACATTTTTTATAATCAATCAGCCCTAAATCTTTAAATGATACTTGTTTATTCATTATATCTTCCCCAGCTCTCCCTTCAAAAAGTCAATTACATCTATCTCAATTGCATCAACATTATTCATTTCGGACAAGTACCAACTCACCCAATCCCCAAGGTTGATGTGGTAAAGCGAATTTTCAATTAAAGAATCTCCTTTGCTCCAGATTTCTGAAATATTATCCGTGTATTCTGAAATTACTTTTTTATTGATATCCATTCTTATTTGATTACGGTCATAGTCCGATTTATTACGGAAATAAACGACCGCTAAATCATTAACATTGGTACGCCAACCCAATAATTCATTATGATTCATTTCAGGAACCACATGATGCCAACAAAGCATTTTACTATTTTCATTTATCTGCTGACGAAAACGAACTGCCACTCCTTCAAAGCCATTTGCCACATAAATAACGGGAGTTTGTTTGTACATTTTTTTAGCCAAACCCATTGCCTGCTCTTGGATATCACTTTTTTCAGTATCAAGTAATTCTATTGCTTTAGTAAAATCAGATTTAAAAGAATCATCAATAATTCCGTAATGGTTTAGTATAAAAAATAATTCAGTAAATGCATAGCCAAACATAGCCCTTGGAGGCTGGTTCCCTGGTATGATTATTTTATTATAATTATTTTCTTCAGCAATTGTTTTCAATTTCCCTCCTGAAGTAATTACTGCAATTTCTGCACCTTTTGCTTGGCATTTTTCCAAAGCATAAAGTGTTTCTTCAGTATTTCCTGAGTAAGAATTTGCAATAACTAGCGTATGTTCATTCACAAAATTAGGGATACTGTAGTCTTTTGTTGCAGTAATAGGAATATCTACTTTTGGCGAAATAATATCACTTACAATTGTTCCTCCAATTCCAGAACCACCCAAACCACAGATCAAAACATTTCTGATTTCTTTAGTACAGGAAGTTAAACTTGTATTGTTTGCAATCTCTATTGCTTCTCTTAAATGATTGCTAAAATCATCAATGTAATTGTTCATTTTCATCTTATATATTTTTATAATTTGATATTAAAATTGGCTTGTTAAAAGAAGTCGAAAATACGAAATAATAGGATAATAGAATTCCTATCTTTGCAAAAAATTTAACAGATGACAAGAGTACTTTCCGAGCAAGAATTAGTGAGAAGAGAATCCTTACAAAAATTAAGAGATTTAGGAGTTGATCCTTATCCTGCAGAAATGTTTGATGTAAATATAACATCCAAACAGATTAAGGAAAAGTATAAGGAGGGAGAGGAGTTAAATGTAGTGCTTGCAGGAAGGTTGATGAGCAGAAGAATTATGGGTAAAGCCTCTTTTGCTGAGTTGCAAGATTCTGATGGAAAAATTCAGATTTATGTAAATAGAGATGAAATTTGTGAAGGGGAAGATAAAACTATGTACAATACAGTTTTTAAAAAACTATTGGATATTGGTGATATTATAGGAGTTACAGGAACTGTTTTTATTACTAAAGTTGGGGAGATATCAGTAAAAGTAAAAGAACTAAAAGTGCTTACAAAATCCTTACGCCCATTGCCTTTACCAAAGGTGGATGCTGACGGAACAGTGCATGATGCCTTTACTGATCCTGAAAAAAGATACAGGCAGAGATATGTGGATTTAGTAGTAAACCCTGAAGTAAAAGATGCTTTTATTAAGCGTACTAAACTGACAAATTCCATGCGTGAGTTCTTGAATAAGAAAGAATATTTGGAAGTGGAAACGCCAATTTTACAACCACTTTATGGAGGGGCTGCTGCCCGTCCGTTTAAAACGCATCACAATACTTTGGATATGGAATTGTACCTAAGGATTGCCAATGAGTTATATTTAAAAAGATTGGTTGTAGGTGGTTTTGATGGGGTATATGAATTTTCAAAAGATTTTAGAAATGAGGGAATGAGTCGTTTTCATAATCCTGAATTTACACAAATGGAATTGTATGTTGCCTACAAGGATTATGCTTGGATGATGGATTTGGTTGAAGAAATGGTAGAAAAAATTGCTATGGATTTACACGGGAAAACAGAAATTCAAGTTGGTGATAATTTAATCAACTTTAAAAGACCTTGGAAGCGTTATACTATGTATGAGGCAATTGAGCATTTTACTGGAATTGATATTTCAAAAATGGATGAGGCTACTATGGCTGAAACTGCTAAAAAATTAGGAGTTGAAGTGGATAAAAGCATGGGTAGAGGAAAATTAATTGATGAAATTTTTGGTGAAAAATGTGAAGGACAGTTAATACAACCTACTTTCATTACGGACTATCCTGTTGAGATGTCGCCATTGGCAAAAAAACACAGAGAGCATGAAGGATTAGTTGAGCGATTTGAAGCGATTTGTAACGGAAAAGAAATCTGTAATGCATTCTCTGAACTTAACGATCCTATTGACCAAAGAGCACGATTTGAAGAGCAGTTGGAACTTGGAAAAAGAGGAGATGATGAAGCAATGTTGTTGGATGAAGATTTCCTAAGAGCGATTGAATACGGAATGCCACCAACAGCAGGCTTAGGAATTGGAATTGATAGGTTAAGCATGATTATGACCAATAGCAACTCTATACAAGATGTGCTGTTTTTCCCACAAATGAAAGCAGAAAAAGGCAGAACTGAGGAGTAAGAAAAAGCTTACTTAAAGTAAATTATCTTGCTAAAAGTTTTTTTGAAACTTTATATGTTGCAGAATACAAAAGACCTTCTTGTCGAGTTTTAAGTGTCTTAAATTCTTTTTTGTACCATTTTGGGTCAGTTGCTTTCTTTTTATGATCTTCATGTGATGAAGCTTCATGAGTTTCATCTTTAGACCAAGGCGCAATAGTGTAAATGCTCAATCCGAAATATTCAGCTCGGTCTAAAACAATACCAAAATCTGATTCAGAAAAATATTGAACTCCATCCTGTCCAAATCCATCATTCAGGTTTTTTAAATCTGTAAATATATTTTTTTCTAAAAATTGTGATTGTTCCATGTTTGCGTTTTTGATGAGGGTTTGTGTATGAATCATAGGTTGCAAAAGTATGCTAAATTTCTCACAACTGATAGCTGAAAGGGTAAGGGGTGGCAAACAAGTTTATTTTTCATAAATCTTTTTGGATTTTGCCTTCCCAATCAATTTTTCTAATTCTTCCTTTTTAGCTTCCATTACTTTTTTAACTGAACCAAAATGAGAGATGAGTAGCTCCACTGTTTTTGGGCCTATTCCATCAATTTTATCCAATGAAGTGCCAAGGATATCTTTTCCTCTTTGCTTGCGGTGATGCATAATGCCAAAGCGGTGGGCTTCATCTCGTAATTGCTGTATCAACTTCAAACTTTCTGATCGTTTGTCTAAATATAACGGAACACTATCTCCAGGAAAATAGATTTCTTCCAAGCGTTTTGCAATTCCAATAATAGCTACTTTCCCTCTCAACTTTAATTTGTCCAAACTTTTTACTGCTGAGCTTAATTGTCCTTTTCCTCCATCAACAACAATCAATTCTGGCAAAGTCTGCTGTTCATCCAAAAGGCGTTTGTATCTTCTATACACCACCTCTTCCATACTTGCAAAATCATCAGGGCCAACAACCGTTTTAATATTAAAATGGCGATATTCTTTTTTGCTCGGCCTCGCATTTTTAAACACCACACAAGCAGCAACAGGGTTTGTGCCTTGTATGTTGGAATTATCAAAACACTCAATGTGTCTTGGGCGATTTATAAGGCGTAGATCTTTTTGCAACTGTTCTAAAATACGCTTATTGTCTTGCTTTTCAATGTTATTGATTTTGCGTTTTTGCTTGTCTAACTGCATGTATTTTGCATTCCTCAAACTCAGGTCAATTAGTTTTTTCTTGTCTCCAATTTTAGGGATAGTAATACTTAAGTCCTCCCATACATTTTCTAAGGAATGGGAACAATAGATAGTTTTTGACGTACTCTCAAATCTTTGTCTAAGCTCAATAATTGCTAATTGCAATAACTCTTCTTCTGTTTCATTCAATTTTTTATTCAGTTCCAAAGTGTGTGCTTGAATAATAGCTCCTGAATTTATCTTTAGATAATTTACAAAAGCAGTGTCTTCATCCGAAAGAATCGTAAACACATCCACATCATTAATCTTAGGATTTACAATGGTTGATTTTGCCTGATAGTTATTGAGTAAATCAATTTTATCTTTTACTGATTGAGCTTTTTCAAACTCCATTTTTTCAGAAAAATGAAGCATAGCTGTTTTTAAATGTTGCGTTACCGATTTGATATCTCCCTTGATAATTTGTTGGATATGTTCAATTCCCAATTGATATTCTTCAGTAGTTTGCTTGTCCTCACAAGGGCCTAAACAGTTTCCTATATGGTACTCCAAGCATACTTTGAATTTCTTTGCATAGATGTTTTTATCCGTTAAGCTTAGGCTACAATTTCTTAAAGGGTATAGTTGATGAAAGAAATCTAATAGCGTTTTTACCAAACGAACAGAAGTGTATGGTCCAAAATATGCTGAGCCATCTTTAATTACATTTCTTGTTTGGAAAATTCTTGGGAAGGGTTCGTTTTTTATGCAAATCCAAGGGTAAGTTTTCCCATCTTTTAAGGCAACATTGTATTTGGGTTGATGTTTTTTTATCAGATTATTTTCTAATAAAAGGGCATCAATTTCAGTAGGAACAACTACATATTTTATGTCGTGAATCTTACTGACAAGTACTTTTGTTTTTCCGTGTTCTTGTTTTTTGTTAAAGTAGGAACTTACTCTTTTTTTTAGGTTTTTTGCTTTTCCAACATATAATAAAGTTTCATTTTTATCATAGTAACGATAGACCCCTGCTTTTTCAGGGATAAGTTTTAATAAGCCTTTTATGTGTTCGCTTGCGGGCATTATCTGCTTAGAACTACAACTTGTTTAAACCTTTCAGTTGTACCATCTTCACTAAAAACCTCCATCCAAATAATATACATTCCTGTTTCTAATTGTAGCCTATTTTCATCTGTCCCCTCCCAAGATTTACTTCCGGAATTTCCAATCATTTCATTATTTATTAGGTTTTTTACTAACCTTCCATTATTATCAAAAACTTTGATTGTAGCCATTAAATTATTTTGGCTAAAGCTCCAATTTATCATTGTTACATCTTTGTTTCCATCATTGTTAGGGCTAAAGGATTTTGGATCAATATTCATTTCGCCAATACTCTGGCTGATGTATTGTTGTGAGTTTTTATAAGTTGGTGTGCCAAAACCTTCTGTGCTTGCAGCCGAATGCCAATTGCTTGTATTTTGCGTTTCATTATTCTTATCTAATCGTTCTAAACTTACCCCATCCTCTCTTTCCAATAATGAAAAATGCATGTCTTCATGATAATAAAAAGCATCAATTATCTGGTTTAAGGATTGATGCACAATACAAATTGTTCCTTCTTTATTGGATAGGGTTGGCATACTTTCAATCTCAATAAAATTGTAAGGGTTTTCACAATTATATTGTGCTTTTACTTTTGATGAATCGTTAGTTAAAACCAAATAAGTATGGGGGGCAAAAAGCAATGTTTCTTCTGTAATAATTTTACTATTCTCAGAGCTTAACACTCCTCCAAATTCAAAGAAATTGGCTATTCGTAATTTTGATAAATCAAGAAATGAATTGGAGTTATTATAAATTTCTACATAATCTACTCCATCATCTTTTGGGTTAAACAGAATTTCATTTATGATGATATCATTTTCCAATGAGGAGTCTGGCATTCCAAATTGCATAGCATTAATAATGCTATTTCCTGAGCAATCAATCAAGCCATTTGCAGAAATTGTATAAGTAGTGGTTTCTAAAAAGTTAAAATTAAAAGTCAGGATTGTAGCATCAAAAAAGGGAGCAATTGGACTGCTATTTGTTGCTGTGTTTCCGTTAATTTTAAAAAATGAAGAATCTGACAAAAGCAAAGAATCTAAATTCTTATTAAAACTAACTTGCATTTTATTACTTCCTATTATATATGCATTTGTAATCCTGAAATCTGCAATATAAACATTTTCTCCCGAAACAGAATTTTGCTTTCCAGGAGTTCCTCCAATATTAGAAATTGAAGCTCTCCAATTATGTTGTCTCTCACAATAAAGGTTTGAATTTGCCCTTTCAATACTCCAACCTCCCTCTGATTTATCCTCATTATTGTACCATTTATCAGAATATGAAATGGCATTTATAGTCTTCCCATTATTGTCTTTTAAAACAATATCTGCCCCTACATTTGTTAGAGAAATAGAAGAAAAACCGATTTTAGAAATATTGCTTGGAAAAGAATTAAGCGCATCTTCTTTTACTAAGAGAACGAAACTGTCTGGTTCAATTTTTGAAGTAGGAAAACCCTTTTCAGTTGTTTCAATTGTAATGATCCAATCTGTTAAATCAATTGTTGAGTTTGTATTATTGTAAAGTTCAATGTATTCAAATTCAGGAAGTCCAATTGATGGCGTTGGGTCAGCAAAAATTTCATTAATAATGATGTCATTTGCACTAATGTTTTGAGGTGTTGGCGGTACTACTGAATCACCACTTACTATAAAATTATCAAACCAAAATTTATCAGCTCTTGTTGAGGTATACTTGCAATAAACTCCAAAATAGTCTGAAGGTAAAAGGATATTGTCAAAAGCAGTTCCTTCAGAAAAATAGATATTAGAAGTATCAGTAAAGAGTTCCCAATTCCCTATACTATCTCGAGTAACTTTTATTTTTAAATCTGGACTTATTGCTGCAATTCCTTCTATTCCGTTAATTAATAATTCATCAGTATCCCCTTCTTGCTTATAAAGCCTTATATTATCTGTTGCTCCAGTTTGACCTCCTATTTGAATAAAAAAGCCATTTAAGTCTGCAGTTAAATTTTGATCATCAGCTGTTAAATAAACTTTAGCAAAGTTTGAACTTGAAGAGTTAAATTCTAGGCGAACATCAAACTCCCAAACAGCATTAATAGAAACATTACTTTCTGTTGCCAAAAAACTTTCCCCACTAATCGTATCATTTAAGTGCAATTTAAAAGTTGAATCTACTTCAAAAACACCAACACTCCCACTCCAAATGGGATTATTTGTAAACTCTCCATCCGAGAAATTGTCAAGAAATTGTGCGAATACTACTTGAGTAAAGGTGGTTAAGATAAAAAGTAGTAAGCATTTTCTCATAGTCCGTAAATATAGTATTTTTGGGGAGTAAAATAAACAAAATGAGATTAGCAATAGTTGGAGTAACAGGAATGGTTGGCAGGGAAATGTTAGAGGTTCTTTCTGAAAGGGACTTTCCATTAAAAGAGTTGATTCCTGTAGCTTCCGCAAATTCATGCGGAAAGACTATAAATTATCTTGGGAAAGAGCATGAAATTATTTCATTAAATGACTTACTTGCTAGAAAAGTTGATTTAGCATTATTTTCTGCTGGGGGTAAAATTTCAAAAGAATGGGCACCAAAATTAGCTGAAAGAGGAATTAAAGTTATCGATAACTCTTCATTTTGGAGAATGTCAGAAAATCATAAATTGATAGTTCCAGAAATTAACGGGAAAGAACTAACCAATGAGGATATGATTATAGCTAATCCGAATTGCTCTACTATACAGCTGGTAATGGCTCTTGCGCCACTTCATCAAAAATTTGGTATTAAAAGAGTAGTTGTCTCTACATATCAATCAATTAGCGGAACAGGTAAAAAAGCAGTTGAGCAATTAGAAAATGAAGAGAAAGGAGTGATTGTAGACATGGCTTATCCTCATCAAATTTACAAAAATGCTTTGCCACATTGTGATGTTTTTGAAGATAATGGGTACACTAAGGAGGAAATGAAACTCACAAATGAAACCAAGAAAATTTTAGATGAATATATTGATGTTGTTGCAACTGCTGTCCGTATTCCAGTAGTTAGAGGGCATTCTGAAAGCGTAAATATAACTTTTGAAAATGATTTTGATTTAGATGAAATTAGATTTGCATTAAATCAAATGGCCGGTGTAGTTGTGATGGATAATCCACAAAAAAACGAATATCCAATGCCAATAAATTCTTACAAAAAAGATGAAGTTTTTGTTGGGAGAATTAGAAGAGATTTTACTCAAAAAAACACCTTAAATATGTGGATAGTGGCTGATAATTTAAGAAAAGGAGCTGCTACAAATACAGTGCAAATTGCTGAGTATTTAATTAAAAACAAGCTCCTATAAATGATTATTAGCCATAAATACAAGTTTGTTTTTATAGGATTACCATTCTCTGCTTCATCAGCAATTTCAAAAGAATTGCACTTGCAATATGAAGGAGCGCCATATTTAAGAAAACACTCGCTTTATCATGAATTTGAAAAAGTAGCTACTAAAAATGAGAAAGATTATTTTGTTTTTGCTCTTCTTAGAAATCCAATGGAAATAGTTGTGACTGTTTATGAAAAGATGAAGGCAAATTCAAAAGGCAATTTCACTAACCCTGATTTATTTTCAGAAAATGGAGGGCATATCACCAAGAAGCATAGAGAAAAATTTAATTTTATTCATGATAATAAAGCTAGCTTTCAAGAATATTTTTTAAATTTTTTTATAAAGCCATTTGATAATTTTTCATCATTGACTTTAGATAATTGTGACTTTGTAATAAGGTATGAAAATATTGCAGAAGATTATATCTTAGCACTTGAAAAATCCGGTGTTTCAAACCCAAAACCCTTACCTGTAGCAAACAAAACAGCAGGAAAAAAGAAAGACCTTTCGTTATATTATTCTAATGAGATTAAAGACAGGACAATTAAAGTATTTGGCCCATTTTTATCAAAATATAATTACCCTTTTCTTGAAAGTTGGGGTGAGGTTAAAGTTCCTTTAAGTAGTAAATTACAATTTATGATTTTAGGGTTTTTAAGAAAGGTTAATCAAAAATACTTTAAGAAACTTCCGAACACCACAGAGATTAAAGGTACAATTTATGGTGATATGCAAAGAGGAAAGCTTAACTAAATTCTTTTCTGTAAAAAAGTAGAATCATAAAAATTCCAACTGAAATTCCAGCATCAGCAATATTAAAAACAGGTCGGAAAAAGATAAAATGATCACCCCCCCATAATGGCATCCAAGCAGGGAAATGGGAATTTATCAGAGGAAAATAAAACATATCTACAACCTTCCCATGAAGCAGAGGAGCATATCCTCCAGTTTCAGGTAAAAAAGCAGCCACATTGTTATAGCTTTCATTAAAGATTAGCCCATAGAAACAACTGTCTATTATATTCCCTATTGCACCACCAATAATTAGGCCTAAAGCAATTAATGAGCCGCTAGAAATTTGATTTTCTCTTACAATATCAATTACATATTTAATTCCAAATCCAACTACTATGATTCGAAACAATGTTAACATTGTTTTTCCTGTATAGCCTCCAAACTCCATTCCAAAAGCCATTCCGTTATTTTCAGTAAAGTGTATTATAAACCAATCAAAAATTTGAAATTCCTGACCTAAAAACATAGATGTTTTTATCCAAATTTTAAGAATTTGATCAAATAATACTAAAAGAAATGTGGTGAAAAATATTTTTTTCAAAGCAAGGATTTATTGAGCTTTTTTTGCCTCAATACTTAATGTGGCATGAGGAACCAAGTTCAATCTTTCTTTGGCAATTAATTTACCTGTAACACGGCATATGCCATAAGTCTTGTTTTTGATTCTTAATAAAGCATTATTAAGATGTAAAATAAACTTTGCTTGTCTTTCAGCTAATTTAATATTTTCTTCTTTGGATAAAGTAGATGAGCCTTCCTCAAACTGTTTAAATGTTGGAGAGGTATCTTCCGTTCCATTATCAGAATCGTTTGCTGTTGCAGCTCTTAATATTTTTAAATCCTCTTCTGCACTTTCAATTTTTGCAAGTATTATTTTTTGGAATTTTTCTAATTCATCTGCTGAGTATGTTGTTTTTTCTGCCATAATTTTAATTTTTAATAATCAGAACTTTAGTTGAAATATTGTCAATTAACTCAATCTCAGAACCATTCATTATTGAATGCTCTTCAAAATCCAATTGTACAGCTAAAGTTTCATCACAAATATAAGCGAAATTATTCTTAATAGCAGCTGTTAAACTATCATTTTTTTCAACCTGTATTTTTACCTTGTCAGTAACTTTAAGACCACTATCCTTTCTTAAGTTTTGTATACGATTTATAAATTCTCTTGCCAAACCCTCCTCTCTCAATTCATCAGAAAGTGTAATATCCAATGCAACTGTTAAGCCATTATTTGTTGCAACTATACAGCCAGGAATGTCCTTGGATGTAATTTCAACATCAGAAATATCAATAGTAATACTTTCATTGATTGGATAATTTTCATCCCTCTCAATTTTCTTAATATCATCTGCTGAAAATTGATTTACAGCCCTAGAAATTAATTTCATGTCTTTTCCAAATTTAGGGCCTAGTGTTTTAAAGTTTGGTTTAATTTGTTTAGTCAAAACATCAGAATCTTTGCCTAAAAATTCAATTTCTTTTACATTTATTTCACTTAAAATAATAGTAGAAACCCCATCAATATCTTCTTGCATTTTAGCATTTAAAATAGGTATCATTATTTTCTGGAGAGGTTGACGAACTCTTAATCTTTCCTTTTTTCTTAAGGATAAGGCAAGTGAAGTTACATTCTGTGCCATTTGCATTTTTCGCTCTAAATCTTTGTCAATTACACTTGCGTCTGATTTTGGAAAATCTGATAAATGAATTGATGATGCAGAGTGTTTTCCGCTTACAGCATTTAAATCTTGGAACAATCTGTCCATGAAAAATGGCGCGATAGGTGAAGCGAGTAACGCTACTTTTTCTAAACATTCAAATAGCGTTTGATAAGCAGCAACTTTCTCAGTATTATACTCTCCTTTCCAAAAGCGCCTTCTGCTTAAACGAACATGCCAGTTACTTAATTTATCCATTACAAAATCTTGAATTAAACGAGCAACTCTTGTTGGCTCATAGCTTTCATAATTTCCTTCAACTTCTTTTATTAAAGTGTTTAACTCTGATAATATCCATCTGTCCAATTCTGTTCTTTCACTTATAGGGACATCATCTTCCGAGTAGTTAAAGCCATCAATGTTAGCATAAAGCACAAAGAAAGAATAAGTGTTATAAAGTGTTCCAAAGAACTTTCTTTGAACCTCAACAATCCCACCTTCATCAAACTTTAAATTATCCCAAGGCTGTGCGTTAGAAATCATATACCACCTTGTAGCATCAGCTCCGTATTTGGCAATTGTTATAAAAGGATCTACTGCATTCCCCAATCTTTTTGACATTTTATTTCCGTTCTTATCTAGAACTAATCCGTTTGAGATTACATTTTTATACGCAACAGAATCAAAAAGCATAGTAGAAATTGCATGCAAAGTAAAGAACCAACCTCTTGTTTGATCAACTCCCTCAGCAATAAAATCAGCAGGATAATTTTTTTCAAAGATGTCCTTATTTTCAAATGGATAATGCAATTGGGCGTAAGGCATTGATCCAGAATCAAACCAAACATCAATTAAATCTAATTCCCTTTTCATTGGACTACCATCTTTTGATACTAAAATAATATCATCAACATAAGGTCTGTGCAAATCAAAAGAATTGTAATTTTCATCTGACATATCTCCAACAACAAAATCAGTCAAAGGATTAAATTTCATAATTCCAGCAGCAATTGATTTTTCAATTTCAGATTTCAATTGTTCTACTGAGCTGATACAAATTTCAGTTTCTCCATCTTCTGTTCTCCAGATAGGAATAGGAATCCCCCAAAATCTTGAACGAGATAAATTCCAATCAACTAAGTTTTCAAGCCATTTACCAAACCTTCCTTCTCCAGTTGATTTTGGTTTCCAGTTGATAGTGCTATTAAGCTCCATCATTCTCTCTTTGTAGTCTGTAGTTTTTACAAACCAACTATCCATAGGGTAGTATAAAATTGGCTTGTCAGTTCTCCAACAATGTGGGTATGAGTGTTCGTATTTTTCTGATTTGAAACAGAGGTTTTCTCCTTTCAATTTGATAACAATTTGTACGTCAACTGAAAGTTTTGGCTTTTCATCAGAGCCAGTGTAAAATTCATCTTTTACATACATTCCTGCAAAATCAGTTACCTCATCTACAAACTTTCCTTGCTTATTTACTAGCGTTAAACTTCCAATGCCATTTTGCTTACAAACACGATTATCATCCGCCCCAAAACTTGGCGCTAAATGAACAATTCCTGTACCATCTTCTGTTGTAACAAAATCTCCTAATAAAACTTTAAATGCATCTCCATCTTCAGGTTGTGCATAAGCTAAAATCTGTTCGTATCTTAAGTTTTCTAAATCACTACCTTTAAATTCTGTGATAATTTTGAATGGCAGATTTTTCTTTCCAATTTCATAATCTTCAAATTTAAGTTCAGCATTTTCTGGACTAAAATACTTATTCGCCAAATCCTTAGCAACTACTACAGAAATAGCTTTTCCTGTGTATTGATTTAGCGTTTCTACTAATAAATAATTAATCTTTTTGCCTACTGCTAAGGCCGTATTAGAAGGCAAAGTCCATGGGGTAGTAGTCCAAGCTAGAAAATAAACATCATTATTAGCTTCATCAAATAAAAATTTAGAATCAGAATTATTTACAACCTTAAATTGAGCAACTGCTGAAGTGTCTTTCACATAACGATAGCAGCCTGGCTGATTGAGTTCATGTGTACTTAAACCTGTACCAGCTTTTGGTGAAAATGGTTGAATTGTATGCCCTTTATAAAGCAAACCTTTTGAGTGCATTTTACCTAATAACCACCATACGCTTTCAATATATTTATTGTCATAAGTTACATACGGGTTTTGCATATCTACCCAATATCCCATTTCTTCAGTGATGTCCTCCCAACTTCCCTTGTACTTCATCACATTAGTACGGCAAGCCTTATTGTAATCTTTAATTGAGATAGTTGATCCAATATCTTCTTTAGTAATTCCTAATTCTTTTTCCACCCCAAGCTCTACTGGGAGACCATGAGTATCCCATCCTGCTTTCCTATTAACTTGAAATCCTTGTAGAGTTTTATATCTGCAAAATAAATCCTTAATTGTACGAGCAATTACATGATGAATTCCTGGCATTCCATTTGCTGATGGGGGCCCTTCATAAAATGTAAAAGTTGGATTCCCTTTTCTCCTTTCAATACTCTTATCAAAAACATCAGATTCTCTCCAATTTCCTAACACCTCTTTGTGGGTTTGTGATAAACTTAACCCTTTGTACTCCTTAAATTTACTCATCTGTTTTGCTAAATATAATGCGTGCAAATATAGTTTTTGCAATTTATATAAGCAATAGTAAAAGAGCTTTTACCTAATTAAGATTAATTCTTTAATTTCTTGATGTTTCCATCCTTCATAATCTTGGTAGTACATTTTGTAAATATATACACCCATTGGTAATTCATTTCCTGTTGATTGATGCTTACCATCCCATCCATTTTCACAATCTAAATCTAGAATATTAGATGTAGAGTAAACAAGATTTGAGAATCGATCAAAAACATTGAAAGTAAAAGTCGCCTCTCTAATTCCGTTATAGGCAATACAGAATTTATCATTTTTTCCATCTAAATCAGGAGTAAATGAATTCGGAACCCATATCCAATAATCATCAGTAATTGTAATTATTTTGGAAATAGTATCAGAACAACCAATATCATCAGCAACTATTAAACTCACATCATAGAGGCCTGTTGTAGTTGAATAAGTATGGTAAGGGTTCTGACTATTATCAAGCGCTGTATTATCTCCAAAATCCCACTCCCAAGAAATCAAATTTTCATCTGTAGTAGATTTATCTGTCAAGCTAACAGTAGTATTCAAAATTGTAAGTGTATCTGGGTAAGCATTGAAATCAGCTATTGGTGATTCTAAAACAGTTACAATTCCCTCTCCATTGATTTGCCCAATATCATTGGCATCTGAAAAGCTGTTTAATGTGTATAATCCTTCTACTGCCGTGTAAAAAGTATAAGGGTTTAAACTAGTAGTGATTGATGGTTGTGAAATACCATTTTCTGAATAAACAAAAGTATAGGGAGAAACCCCAATAAAAGAAACATTTATAACTCCTTTCTCTTTTGCATTATCACAAATAGTATCATTTCCTGAGATAAAGGCAGATATTGTTGAAAGATTTAAAACAATAGTATCATCAGAAATTCCATAAAATGAATTATTTATAGAGGAATTTCCATTCAACATTGTGTTATAATTGGTTGACCAAGACCCAAAGCCATAAGTAGGGTCAATAATTGGATTTAGTGTATTTAAGATATCATTATATACGATTTCAGTATGTGGGAAAACCGATATATTTATACCATTAATATCAATTGACGTAGTTGTCCCGCTAGGGCTAATATCATATACAATTGTAGGCTTTTGATACAAATGAAGCGTAATAGTATCCGCATAAGTTACAGTAAAGTTGATGTTTTCTGTAAGAGTTGATGGGGATAAAAAATTACTATCAGAACTCCAAAAATCAAACCCATATAAAGCATCAATATTTGGAATTAAAGAGATGTTGTCTCCAACCATATTCGACATGGTATAAGGGAAAACACCAATAATCGTTCCATTTATATCAATTGATGTTGTAGTCCCTAATGGATCTATGTCAAATACAACACCTCTACTCTCTCCAAAGTATGCTCTTACTAAAACATCACTTTGCAAGTCAAGCACTAAAGTGTCAACATTTGGGTCGTATACATAAGCTATAGCTGATATTACCTCCCAATGATCAAATGTACCGCTTACTACTTCAAAAGGAAGGTCAATACCACCAAATCTTTGGTCAGTCCAACCAGAATTTAACGGATTAATAATATTGCTATTACTCATTTCAACTTCTCCAACTCCAACTATTTCTACTGTAACATTAAATATTCCTGTAATTGCAGTATCGCAATCCACAAAACCTGAATTCATACTATCACATCTTGCAAGTATAAAATTTCTTAAATCAGTAACATTAGATTGCCATGCAGCATAATTGCCACCCCAAGTTGTTATTTGCCTTGGCATTTCCGGATCAATTACTGCTATCATGCTATCGAGAATATGTATCATAAAAGTGCAGGATAATGGCCCATTTGCCAAGTCCTGCCATCTGTTAATATAGTCATCATGAAATTCCTGATTAGTAAGCATTTCATTCCAAATAGGAACATGCCCTTGACCACCAGTATTTCCTAAAGTACTCGGATCACAAGGTGATGCATCAGGATCAGAGCTAGGTATTCCTGTATAGTTTGTCCCATGATCAAATGTATTGTCCATATCCCAAAGGGTATACCTCCACTTCTTTTTATCTCCATTAGGATCCATTCCTCTCCACCATGCTGTATTCCAATTTAACCAGTCTTGACAAACTACATATGCATTTAAAAGAAAATAGTCAATTAAGCTACCCATATTATATTCACTTTTTGCTTGATTATAATTTGCTTGATTTACCATTGGGTTTGCAGCTACATAATTCACAAAGGTGTTCCAGTCTGGCTGTGCGTTAGGAGCTCCATATTCAGTCCAAGTTCCTCCCCAGGTTTTTAAGTATTGAAGGTTGTTTTTATCCTGATCGTAATAATAATCAGTAAAATCATGATCATCAACTTTCTCCCTCATTTCATAAACCCCCCAATAATTACCATCTAAATAAACTATACAAGATGAAGTGGACCTTTCATCTAACCTCAAATCTCCAATTTGTGAAAGGTGATGAACATAGGCATCCCTAATATGTGCTCCTGAACCACCATAAGAAAACGGATAGTTATCATTTGCAGCCGCCTTTACAATAACCCTTTGAAATTTATCTCTACTTTTAGTTGCGAATACTTGATCTTGTAAGGCATAATTATAGCCAAATTGATCTCTCATAACGTAATCAAAACCCCTCTGATCGTAAGCCCAAGAATCATTTCCATGTTTATTAAACTCCCCAGTTCCTTTATCAAGTAATATTCCATTTTTATCAAACCATTCTATTGTTCCTTCAGGCTCAAGCCCTGAACTCCCCCAACCTCCATCTAATAAATCAAGAAGCCCTCCTGTTCCACTATTTCCAGATACTGACAAAATAGGTATAGTATGCGTGTCAGTAATAAAAAAAGTATGGTAATCAATAAAACTTGATGGAATTGTTGGATCTGAGCTATAGCAAATTGCTTTTACCACTGATGTGTTTGCAATGTTTATTGCAGTTGTATATTGTGTTGAAGTATTATTAGGCTCATCTCCATTTGTAGTATAATAGATTGTTATATTCGGATCAGGAGAACTTAATGTAATATTTATTGCAGCAGCATTATACCCTCCAACTTGCGAGAAAACAGGAGCCGTGGCGTATTCTTGCATTGCACCAGCATTAGGCGCATTAGGTGTTCCATTAACAAAAACACTCCATATTGCAGTACCATCTGTCTCTCTACCCCTTGTATGTGAATTTTGATTTGCATATACCCTTATAGAATCTTGCAGTATTCCTCCAGCATCTGAAAGCATAAACACTTCATTGCCTTTAGTTTGAGTAATTTTAAAATTAGAATGTGCATTCGAACCAATTACTTCATCTCTACCTGAGCAATAAACTAGTGCAGTACCGCCAGCCGGAACAATAAATGAAGATGGAATTATCCATTTTAATGGATTACTTACTTTGTCAGAAAGAGCCCATCCGTTTATGTCTACTGCTGCTGCAGTTGGGTTGTAAAGTTCTACCCAATCTTCATATTCTCCATAATTATCAGTGTAAGTATCGTAATTAGCTGCCGAATACTCATTGATAACAATTTGTGCACTTGAAGTAAAGTAAACAAAACTAAATAGTAGAATTAAAATTTTTCTCATTCTACAAAAATACACATTTTATGATATTTATCTCTATATAATTAGAGAGTATCTTACGCATTCAAAAGATATTCTACTTCTTAAAATTAAAAAGCAAACTATTTTTCTACTTTTGCGCTTTAATTTAAGGAACATTTAATGTCGAATAATATAAAAGAGGATTTAAAAGTTTTTAATGAGTTAATTGAAGTGTTTTTAGAAGATGAAAAACTCAATCCTATATCAGAAAATATAAAATCATCTGATATAAAAGAAGTGTTAAATATTTCATTGCAAAATGAAGCATCAATTGGTGTTGAATTCACATCTGCATTAAGAGATTTGATGTTAAAAAGTCCTAAATCTTCATCAAAATTATTTTTCAATCAGCTTTTTGGGGGTAGGCATTCAAAGGCAGTTTTAGGAGATTTATTAGCTGTATTCCTTAATAATTCCATGGCTACTTATAAAATTGCAGGACCACAAGTTGCAGTCGAAAAAGAAATCCTTTCTCAGGTTTATAAACTGATTGGATATGATAAAAATGCAGGAGGAACTTTTCCAACAGGTGGAAGTATGAGCAACTTCATGTCATTAGTAATGGCTAGAGATAAAGTAAATGTTGAGATAAAGTATAGAGGTATTAATGAAAAATTGATTGCTTATACATCAGAAAACTCTCATTACTCAATTGCAAAAAATGCATCCTTTACAGGATTAGGTAAAGATAATGTTCGTTATATAAAATCAGATGGACAGGGAAGGATAAATATTGATGCCTTTAAAAATCAAGTTGAAGATGACATTGCAAATGGCTTTGTCCCTTTTTATATAAATGCAACTGCAGGGACAACTGTTTTATGTGCGTTTGACAATATTGAGGAGTTGGCACCAATTTGTAAGAAAAATAATATTTGGTTGCATCTAGATGGGGCATTTGGCGGATCAGTTATTTTTAGTAAAAAGTACAATCACTTGGTAAAAGGAATTTCGCAAACAGATTCGTTTTGTTTTAATGCTCATAAAACTTTAGGAGCTCCATTAAGCACTTCCACTTTAGTAGTAAAAGATAAGCATGACCTTTATAATTCATTTAATAATGATGCTACTTATTTGTATCAAACACATGATGAAGATTTTAATTTGGGGCAAACTTCTTTTGAGTGTGGAAGAAGAAATAATGCACTTAAGTTTTGGACTATGTGGAAGGCAATCGGCACAAATGGAATTGCTAAAATAGTTGAGCATGAATTTTCATTGGCTGATAATGCTAGAAATTATGTAACTTCTAATTCTGATTATACATTGTATAGTTTTAAAGACTCACTATCAGTTTGTTTTAATTACAAAGATTTTGACCCGGAAGATTTGTGCACGAAACTTTATGAAAGCAATACTTTAATGGTAGGTTTTGGCCATTTTCATGATAATGGATTTGTAAGGTTGGTAACGATAAATGGAGAGAATACTCATGAAGATTTAAAACACTTTTTTAATGTTTTAGAAAAATTTGCTAATGAAAATGCTGACTCTATAAAAAGGATATCATAATAAATGCAAAACGATTTTATAATTACCCTAGCATGGCCAGAAGGAATGGTAAAAGCTTCAGGAGCTTGGTATGATAATATTCTATCTCAAGATGGTAAGTACAGGGTTGGTCATTCTGCATTGGTACTTGTCAATTCCACTACAAATAAAGTGCATTATTTTGATTTTGGAAGGTATCATACTGCAGAAGGGTATGGTAGAGTAAGAGATATAGAAACTGACCAAGATATTGCTGTAATTGATGCTGAAATATCTGAGAATAAGATTGCAAATATTGATGATATACTTTTATATCTATCACAAATGAAGGCTACACATGGTGAAGGAAAAATGTATGCTGCAGTTCTAAGTAATGTAGATTTTAAATTAGCTTTTAATAAAGCAAAAGGAATACAAAAAAAAGGAATGGTACCTTACGGACCTCTTGTTAGGCCAGGTACAAATTGTTCCCGTTTTGTTGCAAAAGTAATTAATGCGTCAGGACCTTCATTGATAAAAAAGCTGAGGTTAAAATACCCTTTTTGTATTTCTCCATCACCTAAAAGAAATGTATGCATTACAAATCATCATTATTATGTGGTGGAGAATAACAAATGTATTGAAGTAAAAAAGAGTAGATTAGAAGCTTATTTTACATCTATTGAGAGATAATGAAAAGACCAGAAAACATATCGGAAAAAGCACAATTGATTAGTGGGATAGGAGCAAGCTCTTGGTTTACTATTTTGCAAGAAAATAAAGCTTACAGAATTGAACGATTTTCTCCTGATGGAGAATTAGAGTGTTCCAGATTATTTGATGTAACACCAAGTAGCTTTGATGTAAAACAACCATTTGAATTCACTTATCTTTCCCACTGCAAGGAATGTACAATCATACAAAATGAAATAACATATAAATTTTATACCAATGAATATTAAAGTATATGGTGCCGACTGGTGCCCAGATTGCGTAAACACAAAGAATTTCTTAAACTCAAAAGGAGTTGAATTTGAGTACATTGACATTACTGACAATGAACAGGCAATAGCGCTTGTTGAGCAAATAAATAATGGGAGAAGAGTCATCCCTACTTTGGTAGTAGATAGTAAAACCTATACGAATCCAGGTATTGCTGGATTAATGAAAATTATCGCATAATAAAAACTATGTTTACACTCTCAAAACCTACTAAATGAGCGACTCAATAAAGCACGAATGTGGTGTAGCAATGTTAAGATTGTTAAAACCATTAGATTTTTACCAAAAGAAATATGGAACATCACTTTACGGATTAAACAAGATGTATTTGTTGATGGAAAAGCAACACAACAGAGGGCAAGATGGGGTAGGATTGGCTAATGTAAAGCTAGATGTTGAACCAGGAAAAAGATACATCAGCAGGAAAAGGTCGGTAGCAACTAACCCAATACAAGATGTGTTTAAGCAAGTAAACAGAAGGTTTGTTGAACTTGAAGAAAACGACCCTGAAAAATTAAAAGATCCAAACTGGATGAAAGATAACCTGCCATTTACAGGTGAGTTATTTTTAGGACACTTAAGATACGGTACTTTTGGAGAAAATACCATTGAACAATGTCATCCTTTTTTAAGACAAAACAATTGGAAAACAAGAAATGTTGTTTTAGCAGGAAACTTTAACATGACAAATGTTGATGAGCTGTTTAATCAATTAGTTGATTTAGGGCAGCACCCAAAACAAAAAGCGGATACCGTTACAATTTTGGAAAAAATCGGTCATTTTTTAGATGAGGCCAATGATGAGATTTACTACAAGCATAAAGATAAATTCACTAAAAAAGAGATTACTAAAGTAATTGAAGAGGAGTTGGATTTACAAGATATCTTAACACAATCCGCAAAGTATTGGGATGGAGGTTATGTAATGTGTGGCTTGATGGGGCATGGAGATGCTTTTGCATTGAGAGACCCAAATGCTATTCGCCCAGCATATTATTATAAAGATGATGAGATTGTTGTAGTTGCATCAGAAAGACCAGTTATACAAACTTCATTCAATGTAAATATTGAAGATGTTAAGGAAATAAAAAGAGGGCATGCACTCATCATTAAAAAGGATGGTACAGTTGAAGAAAAACAAGTCCGTGAGCCATTAGAAAGAAAAGCTTGTTCGTTTGAGCGTATTTATTTTTCAAGAGGAAATGATGCCGGAATTTATAATGAAAGACTAGAATTAGGTAAGCGTATCTTCCCAAAGGTATTAAAGTCTATAAGTAATGATGTAAAGAATACTGTTTTCTCTTACATCCCAAATACTGCTGAGGTATCTTACTTTGGTTTATTAAAAGGATGTCACACTTACTTAAATGAAGTAAAAACAAAGAAGATTCAGGAGCTAGGTAATAATCCTTGTCATGATGAAATTGCTAAAATTATGGAAATTTCTCCAAGAGCTGAAAAGATAGCAATTAAGGATGCAAAATTGAGAACCTTCATTACTTCTGATGATAGTAGAGATGATTTGGTTGCTCATGTTTATGATGTTACTTATGGTACCGTAAAGCCTACTGACAATCTGGTTATGATTGATGATAGTATTGTAAGAGGAACTACCTTAAAGCAATCAATTATTAGAATATTGGACCGTTTAAATCCTAAGAAAATTGTAGTTGTTTCTTCCGCTCCACAGATTAGATATCCTGATTGTTATGGAATTGATATGGCAAAAATGGGTGATTTTATTGCCTTTAATGCAGCTGTAGAATTATTGAAAGACACTAAACAAGAACATATACTTACGGAGGCATATGAAAAGTGTAAAGCACAAGCTCATATACCAAAAGAGGAGATGGTAAATCATGTACAGGCGATATACAAGCCTTTTACTGCTGAAGAAATTTCGTCTAAGATAAGTGAGCTATTGACTCCTAAAGGAACGAATGCTGAGGTGGAAATTATCTACCAATCTATTTCGGATTTACACGCTTCTTGCCCTGATCACCAAGGGGACTGGTACTTTACAGGAAACTACCCAACACCAGGAGGAGTGAAGGTAGTAAATAAAGCCTTCATGAATTACATGGAAGGAAATAACGCTAGAGCTTATTAAGCTCTTTTAGTAACTAATTTATACCCAAGATAACCCATAGGGATGTAGGCTACAATTAAGTCAGTGCAAATAAACCATACTGGTGCCGGCAATAGGAATACCATGGCAACACCACCAATTAGAAAGAAAATGCCAATACTAAGAGCAATAGGTAACTGGTAGGAAACAGCAATTAAACTTGCAACAAGGGAGCCTGCTAATGCACCTAGTGCGTGTGCTAAAAATGGGAAGATGAAGTTACTCAGCTCCCAATTCAATGCATTCATAGGATCAAAACCTTCAGGCACAGGAATAAGATTCCCACCTAGAATGATAAGCCCCATATTCACTGACATCCCTACAAGTACACCAACTATTACGGCTACTATATTCCTTAACATATTTTCTAATTTTTGGTAAATATAAAAAAAGCCCCACCAAATTGGTAGGGCTTTTTTATTATATGTGAGAAGGATTATCTTTTCTCAGTAGTATACACATTATTGTGCCACCAGAATCTTTGTTCTTTTGATGAACCATATTGTTCAACAGCCATATCAAATGCTGAACCGAAAGAATGCATATCGAATACTGGTAATTGAGATCCTAAATATTCTTTAAGCTCTAATTCCTTAACTATAGTGTTAGGGTCTTCCAAAGCAGTTTCGATAGCTGCAGCTGCTAACTCTTCTTCAGTCATCATTTCAGCATGCTTAGGCGCCATAGTCATTTCATCAATTAAGTGAGTTGCCCCAGCATACTTATCAATAATGAACATAGTGTATCTGATGTCTACAGAAATAGTTCTTTGAATTTCTTTTTCAAAAGCGATATCACCACTCATAGCTTCCCAGTTACCATCAAAAGCAGTACCAACAATTTCTCCCCAAGCATTAATAACAGGAGAACCAGAGTTACCACCAGTAATATCATTATTAGAAATAAAGTTAATTCTTAAGTTACCATCTTTATCAGCATATTGCCCGTAATCACCAACTTCATAAAGTTCTTTTAATCTTTCAGGTACATTAAACTCTTCATTAGTAGCATCTTCTTTTTGCATGATACCATCAATAGTAGTAAAGTAATCATAATGCATAGCCTCACCAGGATTGTAATCACCTACGTTACCATAAGTTGCTCTCATAGTTGAGTTAGCATCTGGATAGTAAGTTTTATCAGGATTCATTTCTCTTAATCCAGCAATAAATAATCTGTTTCCTTTAGTTAATTCTTCTCTTACAATTGCTCTTTTAGGAGAAATTTGCTCAATGTATTGGTTATAAATTGACATTAAAGTTTTGTAAGCAGGGTCCCTTTCAATTCTAGTTGAAGATGGGTTTTCTAAGAATGCAAAGAATTTATCTCTACTAGAAAATACTGATCTTTTAAAGGCATTTTTAGCATACCAATCAAAATCTAACTTTTTGAAACCAAATAATTGATTTTCAATTTTCTTAAATACAGGAGCATGTTGGGTTTTAGGCACATTGTAGTAGTACATCTCCAACATAGATGCAAATAATTCCTGATCAACTGATGTGTTATAATCTTTATAGAATTCTTTTGCCTCTTTTTTAATTGCTCTAATAGCAACATTTCTCTCTTTTCCTTCCTTAGGTAAAGATGCAATTGCTCTATTCATTTTAAACGACCAGTACATAATTTCTGACCCCATAAATACAGCTTCATTTAAGTAAGTTCTATTTAAAGCAATTTTCTGATTTGTTTTGTAGGCGCTTTCAATTAAATTTAAAGCTTCACCATACTTTTCAATTCTTGCTTCATCTTCAGCTACCCAAGCTCTGAATTCATCTTCAATAGCAACTTTTTTATCATAAACCTTCATTGATTTTAACCCTTTAGATTGACCAATAAAGTATTTCCAATAGTTAGAAGTTTGCGCATATTTAGCAGCATACTGAATTTTAGTTCTTTTACTAGCATCCATCCCAACTTTCATAATTGCCAACTTCTCATCACGGATATCAACAGTAGTTTGATTCGTAATATCTAAAGCTTCTTTTACTCCATAAGAAGTTAAGTATCTGTCAGTACTTCCAGGGAAACCAAAAATCATAGTATAGTCACCATTTTCAACTCCATTTAATTGGATCGGTAAGTGGTGTTTTGGTTGGTAAGCAACATTTTCAACTGAGTACTCAGCAGGAGTTCCATCAGGAGCACAGTAAATTCTGTAAAGTGCAAAATCTCCAGTATGTCTTGGCCACATCCAGTTATCAGTGTCTCCACCAAATTTTCCAATTGAAGATGGAGGCGCCCCTACTAATCTTACATCTTTAAAAGTTTCATATTTCATAATGTAGAAATCATTTCCACCAAAGAATGATTTTACCCTTGCATTGTAATGCGTACCCTCAGTAGCTTCATCAACAATAGTTTTAGAGATTTCTCTAATTTTAGCTCTTCTTTCTTGCTCAGTCATATCAGCATTAAGCTCAGCAACTACTCTAGCAGTTACATCTTCAATACTTACCAAAAATGATGCGGTTAACCCTTCATTAGGTAATTCTTTATCACGGCTCATTGCCCAGAAACCATCTTTTAAATAGTCGTTACTAACGCTTGAATGTTCTTGAATAGAACCAAATGCACAGTGGTGATTTGTAAGCATTAAACCTTCTGAAGAAATCATTTCAGCTGTGCAAAATCCTCCTAAAGATACAATTGCATCTTTCATTGATGAGTTGTTTACTGAGTATAAATCCTCAGCAGTTAATTGCAATCCGTGAGCTTGCATATCGCTCTCATTCATTGATTGTAAAAGTTGTGGCAACCACATTCCCTCATCAGCTATTGCTGTAAATGAGAAGAATCCTGCCAATACGATTGATAAAAATTTCTTAGTCATTAGTTTATTTTTTTGTTTAGGCAAATCTAAAAAATCAATAAGGTATATCCCCTTTGATTTTAGTTATTTTTAAAATGAGATGTTAACAATATTTTAATGTATTTTTGCATTATATTATGGAAGAAAATAAACTTACAAGAATCAATAAATTCTTATCAGAAATAGGGTATTGCTCAAGGCGTGCTGCTGATAAATTAATTGACCAAGGAAGGGTAAAAATAAATGGTGAAATTCCTTTAATGGGAACAAAAGTTTCTAATGAAGATGAGGTAAGTGTAAACGGAAAGGTAGTACACAGAGCCAAAAAAAAGAAGATGGTTTATATTGCTTTTAATAAGCCAGTAGGTATTGTTTGTACTACCGACCAAATGCGGGAAAAGAATAATATTATCGATTATATTAATTATCCAACTCGTATTTTCCCTATTGGAAGATTAGATAAACCTTCAGAAGGACTTATTTTCCTAACGAATGACGGGGATATTGTAAACAAGATTTTGCGTGCTAGAAACAATCATGAGAAGGAATATGAAGTAACTGTTAGTAAGCCAATAACCAAAGAATTTATTGAAGCTATGGAAAATGGAGTTCCTATCTTGGATACCGTTACTCGCAAATGTTTTGTAAAACAAACCGATAAAAAGAAATTCAAGATTATACTTACCCAAGGTTTGAATCGCCAAATTAGAAGAATGTGCGAGTACTTAGAGTATGATGTTAGGAAACTGAAAAGAGTAAGAATCATGAATATCAAACTGGATATTCCTATTGGGGAATACCGTGATTTTACAGCTTCTGAATTGAATCAAATCAATCAGTCTGTTGAACACTCTATTAAAACTTTTGAGGAAGGGAAGTAGAATGAAAAAAGTTCTGGTAATAGGGTGTTGTGGTGCAGGGAAATCTACTTTTTCTAAAAAATTGCAATCTATCCTAAAATTAGAACTGATTCACCTTGACCAATATTATCACAAACCCAATTGGGAAGAACCTGAAAAAAGAGAGTGGGAGGAAATAGTAAATAACTTAGTCCAAAAACCATCATGGATTATGGATGGAAATTACAAGGGAACTTTTGATATTAGGTTTAAAGAAACAGATACTATTATTTATTTGGATTATTCAATCCTTAAATGTTTGTGGAGGGTGATTAAAAGAATTATTAAGTACCATGGGACAGTACGCCCAGATATGCCAAAGGGATGTGAAGAACGATTTGACTTGGAATTTCTACACTATGCAGCAACTTTTAATTCTAAAAATAGAAAAGAAATTATTGAAAGGTTAAATTCAGTTAAAGAACATAAAAAGGTTTATGTTTTTAAAACAGATAAAGAAGCAGATTTGTTATTATCTCAAATTACTTAAAACTACATCCCATAATACTTTACGGGCTACTAAACAATCCTTAGCTGTTTGTTCTACTTCTTGCCATTTTTGTTTGTCATCACCACATAAATCAGTTATAAGTTGTAGAGCTAATGGGCCGTGTTCTCCACCATCTAATTCTATGTGTCTTTCTAGGTAGTACACAAACTTATCCAACTTGTATTCTTTGCTCAAATCATTTACAATAGCCGTAAACATATCTGGTATTAAATCCTCACGACCAAAAGTAAAAGCAGATGCAATTTTATGGGCTTCTCCAGTTTTTAATACATCAAAAGTGGTAGCTAAAAAGGAATCAATAGCGGTATTAACTTTAGGCAAGTTAATGTCAGTAATACTATCTACAAACTTTTCAATTTCAGTAGTATTGGCGCCGCATTCTTTCATGGCATCCAAGTACATTTCATAGTGTGAGGCAGGGTTCCCATCTGCATCAACATCACTTTCCTCTTCCAGCACAATAGAGTTAATCAGCCTTCTTATTTTATTATCCCCAATAGGTTTCCAAGGAAGAGTGGTGCTGGTCAATTCAATTTGTAATCCTTTTAATAAGGACATAAAGTCCCAAACAGCATATACATGATGTTCCATGAGTTTTTGAACATCCTCAATGCTGTTCAGTTTATTGTATAATGGGTGATTTACTACATCTTTTTTATACTCAGCAATTTGAGTATTTATATATTGAATATTTTTATTCATTATTTGTTTTTAAGAACGGGAACAGCCGAACAAGCTTCCCCAAACATTAGACTACTTACTGTGTTTTGCAATTTTTTGGTGATGGCAATGTATAAACTTTCACTAAGTGGAATTTGTCCGCAACCTTTTACAATCACTTTTTTGTTTTTAAATTCTGCGCTATCAATAGCATCAATATTAGCAGTGAATATTTGCTGAAAGACATCCTCTTTTTTCCCAAAATGGATTTCGCTAGCAATACCTTTTAGGTAAGAGGTAATTAGCATAAAAGCCCACATAGGCACAATGGCATCTGAGCTACAATTTATTGCTACTATTTTATCTTGGCAGATAGAAAAATCAAATTCTTTTAAATTGGCTCTGAATTCTTTTTCCTTTAGGATAATCTCTTGAAAAAGAAAATCCTTTACATCTAAAACAGCAATAGATTGAATAGGAGCATAGTCTGCTAAATCAATTGTGATTAAGGCACTATTTGCTACTCTATTTACAATTTCATCACTCATGTTTTATAACATTCCGAGTTCTAGTTTTGCTTCTTCACTCATCATTTCTTTTGTCCAAGTTGGCTCAAAAGTTATTTCTACTTTTGCATCTTTAACTGAAGGTAAAGTTTTGACTCTTTCCTCTACTTCAACAGGAAGTGTTTCGGCAACTGGGCAATTAGGAGTAGTAAGTGTCATGGTAATTTTAACATCACAATCTTCACTAACTTCTACATCATATATCAAGCCTAAGGCATAGATGTTTACAGGTATCTCAGGGTCATAAATTTCACAGATTACCTCTACAACTTCTTCTCCTATTTTTTGTAATTCTTCTTCTGTTTTCATATTAATTCCTGTAAGCTAATGCGTAAATTTTCATTTGTTTTATCATGGATACTAAACCGTTTGCTCGAGTAGGAGAGAGTTGTTCTTTCAATCCTATTTCGTTTATAAAGTCAAGTTTTGCATGTGCAATTTCTGATGGAGATTGTCCTGAAAGCACATTTATTAAAATAGCTACAATTCCCTTGGTCATAATAGCATCACTATCTGCTGTATAAATAATCTTTCCTTTAGTATGTTCTGCATGAAGCCAAACTCTACTTTGGCAACCTTTTATTAAATTGTCTTCTGTTTTGTATTGTTCCTCAATTGGGGAGAGTTCTTTTCCTAAATCAATAAGGTATTCGTACTTCTGCATCCAATCGTCAAACATTGCAAAATCTTCAATAATTTCAGTTTGTATTTCTTGTATAGTACTCATTATGATAACATCAATTTTGCCTTTTTAATGGCATTTATACATACATCAACCTCTGCTTTAGTATTATAAACGGATAATGAAATTCTTGCCGTTCCAGGAATGTTAAACCTGTCCATAATTGGTTGCGTACAATGGTGTCCTGTTCGGATAGCAACTCCCATTTTATCAATTATCATACCTATATCATAAGGGTGTAGCCCTTCAATATTAAAGGATATAATTCCTGATTTATTTTTAGCTGTTCCGTAAATTTTCACACCTTCTATCTTCAGAATTTCAGTTGTTGCGTATTTCAAGAGTTCATCTTCATATTTTGCAATTTCTGAAACACCTAGGTCTGTAATAAAATCAATGGCTTGTTTAAAAGCAATTACCCCAGAAATGTTAGGTGTTCCTGCTTCAAATTTATGAGGCAAACAAGCGTAAGTAGTTTTTTCAAAACTTACTTCTTTTATCATTTCTCCACCACCTTGATAAGGAGGTAATTTATTTAAAATTTCTTCTTTTCCGTACAATACACCAACTCCTGTTGGGCCGAACATTTTATGTGCTGAAAAGCAATAGAAATCAGCATTTAATTCCTGCATATCAAGTGCAACATGTGATGCTGCTTGAGCTCCATCAATCAATACTTTTGCACCTACTTTGTGTGCTTTTGTAATTATCTCCTCAATGGGACTTATTGTCCCCAATGCATTTGAAATGTGAGAAACGGCAACTACTTTTGTGCTTTCAGAAAGTAGATTATTAAATTCATTCATATCCAATTCACCATCATCTAACAGTGGAATTACCTTTAAACTTGCGCCTGAAATTTCGCAACACATTTGCCAAGGCACAATATTAGAATGATGCTCTAACTCTGAAATAATGATTTCATCTCCTTTGCTTAGGAGTATTCTGTAAGCATTTGCAACTAGATTAATGGAATCAGTTGTTCCTTTTGTAAAGATGATTTCTTTACTATGTTTAGCACCAATAAATTGTTGGATTGTTTTTCTAGTGTCTTCAAATTTATCAGTTGCCAATCCACTTAAAAAATGAACTCCCCTGTGAACATTGGAGTTTTCATCAGTATAGTAATTTGCTTCTGCATCAATTACAGATTGTGGTTTTTGTGTTGTAGCTCCATTGTCAAAATACACCAAATCCTTTCCATTTACCTTACGGTTTAGGATAGGGAATTGCGCTCGTATTTTGTTAATGTCTAACATCTATAAACTGAAATCTAAATCAACATTTAGTTTTTGGGCCAATAATTTTTGAGCTAATAATTTCACTTCTTCTACAGAGATATTTTCAATTGCTTCAGATGCAAATGCGTAGGTTAAAACTGCCTTTGCTTCTTCAATACCAATCCCTCTACTTCTCATGTAGAAAAGTGCTTTTTCATCCAATTGACCAATAGTACAACCATGACTACACTTCACATCATCAGCATAAATCTCTAATTGTGGTTTGCTGTCAATAGTAGAATTATCACTTAATAATAAGTTGTTGTTAGATTGGAATGCATCAATTTTTTGTGCATCAGGACGCACCATAATTTTACCGTTAAACACTCCTTTGGAATGCCCTAAATAAATTCCTTTGTACATCTCATTACTTCTACAGTGTGCACTTTTATGATCCACAAAAGTATGATTGTCAGCAAGCTGATTGTTATCCAATATTGAAATACCATTCATATTGCTTTCGCAATTAGAACCGTTTTGTTCAAAATTTAAGTTGTTTCTGGTGAATGAGCCTCCAAAAATAAGTGTGTTAATATCGCAAGTAGAATCTTGTTCTTGATATACATTTACTGTATCAATCAATCTAGATTCTGGCGTGTTGTTTTGTATTTTGTTGTATTCTACTTTTGTGTTTTTAGCGCAATGTATCTGAGTAAAATGATTTACCATTGAAGTGGAATCATTCAGGGTTTGAATTCTTTCTACAAACTTTACCTCAGTATTATCTCCAACAGAAATTAAGTTTCTGTATTGAGAAAAATTATTTTCTGTAGTTGAAAAAAACAAAATTTCAATAGGACTTTCTAGCACAGTGTTTTTTTCCACTGAAATAGTAAATCCATTTTGAGCAAGGGCTTTATTCAGTTGTAAAATACTATCAGTTGTATTACTTCCAAAATTAGAAAAACCATTAATACTTACTCCTTTGATATTTGGACTGCCGATTAGTTTTCCATCAGAAAAAATAATTCTATTCTCAAATCCTAAAGAATATTTTTCAACTGTAGAGGAATCAATAATTTCTCCTGTATTTTCAATAGTATATTCTTTAGTGACGATCTTTTTAAGTGAAGTGTATTTCCACTCCTCATCTTTGGTTGTTGGAAATCCTTTTGACATGAAAGAAGTAAAAAGCTCTTTCTTTTCAGCAGAAATCTGTACCCCTTCCGAATACGATTTTAAATTTTCAATTAAGCCCACTTTTTATCTTCCTCTTTAGTTACCCAATCATACCCTTTTTCTTCTAGCTCATGTGCTAATTCTGCTCCTCCCGACTTAACGATTCTCCCATTGTATAATACATGTACAAAGTCAGGAGCAATATAGTCCAATAATCTTTGGTAATGCGTAATAATAACAGTTGCATTATCCGCACTTCTTAGTTTGTTTACTCCATTAGCAACAATTCTAAGCGCATCAATATCCAACCCAGAATCAGTCTCGTCCAAAATAGCTAATTTAGGTTCTAACATTGCCATCTGAAAAATCTCATTTCTTTTCTTTTCTCCACCAGAGAATCCTTCATTCATGTTACGCGATAAGTAACCTTGCTTGATGCTTAAAAGCTCCATCTTTTCTCGCATCATTTTTAACAAATCCTTAGTTGGAATAGGCTCTAAACCTTGTGCTTTCCTTTTTTCTGTAATTGAAGTTTTTATAAAGTTAGAAACTGAAATTCCAGGAATTTCAACAGGATATTGGAAAGAAAGAAATACACCATTATGTGCTCTTTCCTCTGGATCTAATTCCAATAAATCCTTTCCGTTAAAAGTAATGTTTCCGCCTTCAACTTCATAGTCTTCATTACCAGCAATTACTGCCGAGAGCGTACTTTTCCCAGAACCGTTAGGGCCCATGATAGCATGGATTTCCCCTGCTTTCACTTCTAAGTTTATTCCTTTTAGGATTTGATTATCTTCAATTCCTGCTTTTAAGTCTTTTATCTGTAACATTTTCTTGTTTTTAACCTACTGAACCTTCAAGGCTGATTTCTAATAATTTTTGTGCTTCTACTGCAAATTCCATTGGTAATTGGTTAAGTACATCCTTGCAATACCCATTTACAATTAAGGCAATTGCTGCTTCTGTCCCTATCCCTCTTTGGTTGCAATAGAATATTTGATCTTCTCCAATTTTTGAGGTAGTTGCTTCATGCTCTACTTTGGAAGAGTTGTTTTTAACTTCAATGTAAGGGAAAGTGTGCGACCCACATTTATCTCCCATAAGTAAAGAATCACATTGAGAAAAATTTCTAGAGTTAGTAGCACCTTTTGAAATCTTAACTAATCCTCTATAATTTCCATCACTTTTTCCTGCTGATATTCCTTTTGCAATAATAGTACTCTTAGTGTTTTTCCCTAAGTGAATCATTTTTGTTCCAGTATCTGCTTGTTGTTTGTTGTTAGTTACTGCAACTGAGAAAAATTCTCCAATTGAGTTATCTCCTTTCAAAATACAAGAAGGATACTTCCAAGTTACTGCTGATCCTGTTTCTACTTGTGTCCAAGAGATTTTTGCGTTTTTATGACAAATTCCCCTTTTAGTTACAAAGTTGAAAACTCCACCAACACCCTCTGCATTTCCTGGGTACCAGTTTTGTACAGTAGAATATTTTATATCTGCATCATCCATAGCGATTAATTCTACTACTGCAGCATGCAATTGATTTTCATCTCGCATTGGAGCTGTACACCCTTCCAAATAACTTACTTGAGAACCTTCATCAGCAATTAATAATGTTCTTTCAAATTGCCCAGTTCCTGCCTCATTAATTCTGAAATAAGTAGAAAGTTCCATTGGGCATTTTATTCCTTTTGGAATATAGCAAAAGGAACCATCAGAAAATACGGCTGCATTTAGTGCAGAAAAGAAATTATCTCTAGCAGGAACAACTGTTCCTAAATATTTCTTTACTAACTCTGGGTGCTCTTGTATCGCATCTGATATTGGGCAGAAAATAATTCCTTTTTCAGCAAGTGTATCTTTAAATGTATTTGCTACAGAAACAGAATCCATTACGATATCTACAGCTACATTTGCTAATTTCTTTTGTTCATCAATTGAAATTCCTAACTTATCAAAAGTCTTTTTCATTTCAGGATCTAAATCATCTAAACTGTCCAAAACAGGTTTTTGTTTAGGTGCTGAATAATAGATTACATCCTGATAATTAGGTTTGGTATAGTTAATGTTTGCCCAATCTGGTTCTTCCATTTCCAACCAAAATTTGTATGCTTTTAATCGGTATTCCAACATCCATTCAGGTTCATTTTTCTTTGCAGAAATAATGCGCACCACATCTTCTGAAAGCCCCTTAGGGATGGTGTCTGATTCAATGTCTGTTGTAAATCCGTATTTATATTCGGTTGATGTTACCTTTTCTAATAACTCGTCTTCCGACTGTTTTTTTTGTTCACTCATTCTTGTAAATTATTATAAAGAAAAACTTTCCCCACAACCACAGGTTCTGCTTGCGTTTGGGTTGTTGAATACAAACCCTTTTCCGTTTAGTCCGTCAGAAAATTCTAAAGTAGTGCCAACTAAGTATAAAAAACTTTTTTTATTAATTAACAGTTTGATGTCATTGTCTTCAATTAGTTCATCTTCATCATTTCTTGAGTTATCAAAGTCTAATTTATAGTTTAAACCCGAACACCCACCACTTTCAACACCAACTCTTACAAATTGCTTTTTTTCAGTGTCTTTATCTAGTAGATAAAGTAATCTTTCTTTTGCAGAATTACTTATTTTAATCATTTATTTAGAATAGCTCTCGTTAGGGCGGCAAATATACAAAATAAAGAGCATATTTTCTCTATCTTTGCACCATGAGTATATTTGAAGATAAAGGTGTGAATACAACCTCAATTGAGAGTTTGGGGGAGTTTGGTTTGATAGATCATTTAACAAATGGAATTACAACTAAAAATAGTTCAACTGTTAAAGGTATTGGTGATGATGCTGCTGTTATTGATATGGGAGATAAGTATCAATTAGTTAGTACTGATTTGTTAGTTGAGGGAGTTCATTTTGATTTAGCTTATATGCCATTAAAGCATTTAGGATACAAAGCAGTGGCTATAAATGTATCTGATATTTGCGCTATGAATGGTGATGCAAAACAAATAACTCTTGGGCTTGCTTTAAGTAATAGATATACAGTTGAGGCACTTGAAGAATTATATGATGGAATAAAATTAGCTTGCGAACATTATGGGGTAGATTTAGTAGGAGGAGACACTACTTCTTCAACATCTGGCTTGATGATAAGCGTTACGGTTTTAGGTGAGGTTGACAAGAACAAAATTACTTATAGAAGTGGAGCAAAAGTAAATGATTTAGTAGTTTGTACTGGAGATTTAGGTGCTGCTTATTTAGGACTTCAGATCCTAAATAGAGAGAAGGAAATGTTTAAGGAAAACCCTACAATACAACCTGATTTAACAGGCAATGATTATGTATTAAGAAGGCAATTAAAACCAGAAGCGGCTATAAAATATACTCGAATTTTAAAAGAATTAGATATAGTCCCCACTTCAATGATAGATATTTCAGATGGACTTTCTTCTGAAACGTTACATCTTTCAAAATCATCAGAAGTTGGGATTACTTTGCATGAAGACAAAATCCCTGTAGATTATACTGCTATGAATTTAGCAAATGAGTTTAATATGAATCCTATTTTTTGCGCACTAAGTGGAGGAGAGGATTACGAATTGCTTTTTACTATTGGGCAAGAACATTATGAAAAATTAAAGAAAGATCCTGATTTTACTATTGTTGGTTTTGTAACTGATAAATCAGAAGGGAATAATTTTATAGCTAATGATGGAAGCTCACATCCCCTAACTGCACAGGGATGGGATGCCATGAAGAACAATTAATAAAGTATATTTTAATTATTCATTAAACCTTCAATTTCCTCTATTTCAATAGGAATATTTTTCATTAAATCATCTGGTCCGTTTGCTGTAACTAAGATGTCATTTTCTAATCTGATCCCTAATTCTTCCTCCAAAATATAGATCCCGGGCTCGCAAGTAAACACCATCCCTTCTTTCATTGACCAATCAAAATCACCAACATCATGCACATCAAGCCCTAAATAATGTGAAGTTCCGTGCATAAAATATTTTTTGTATAATGGTTTTAAAGGGTCTTGTTTTTGCACATCATGTTTATCCAAAAGTCCTAGCTTGATGAGTTCTAATTCCATTATTCTTCCAATTTCGGCATTATACTCTTTAAACTTTGTTCCTGGAGATAGCATTTTAGTAGTTTCTTTCATCACATGTAACACTGAATTGTAGACTGCTTTTTGTCGTTCAGAGAATTTTCCATTTACAGGTATAGTTCTTGTTAAATCAGAGGCATAATTTGCGTATTCTGCCCCAAAGTCCATGAGTAAGATATCTCCATCTTTACAAGCCTTGTTATTTTCAATATAATGTAAAACGCATGAATCAATTCCAGATCCAATAATTGGTTGATAAGCAAACCCATTAGAGCGATTCCTTAAGAACTCATGCATTAACTCTGCTTCAATTTCATACTCCATTACTCCTGGCTTAATAAACGGAAGTATTCTTCTTACTCCCTTTTCAGTAATATCACAAGCATTTTGCATAAGCTTTAGCTCAAAGTCTGATTTTATAGCTCTTAACTCATGCATAATAGGGGCAACCTCTTTTATTTCCTTCCCTGAAAATTTCTCAACAATTTTATTTCTAAATCTATCATCTCTTGTTTGAACATCAGATGCTGATCTGCTATGAATATTTTTATTCAGATACATGCTATCGCATTTTGAAATCATTTCATCCAATTTATCTTCTAACTCATCTAACCAAAAAACAGTTTTAATTCCTGATGCTTTAAAGGCACCATCTTTAGTCAGCTTTGCACCTTCCCAAATGGCAATATGCTCATTTGTTTCTTTTAAAAATAAAACTTCACGCATATTTTCATCAGGATGATTAGGAAATAAAACTAAAATACTCTCTTCTTGATCAACCCCGCTTAACCAAAATAAATCATTGTTTTGTCTGAATGGCATAGTCCCATCTGCATTAGTTGGCATTATATCATTTGCATTAAAAATGGCGAGATCATCCCCTTTTATTTTAGCGTTAAATAATGCTCTATTTTTTATAAATAACTGACTGTCAATTGGTAAGTATTTCATCTTTTATTTTTAAATGAATGTCAAAGGTAGTAAAATAAGGCTTATCTATAATTATTATGAATTAGAAAAATAGGTTGTTTATTTGCACTATCTACCTTACCTTTGCCAATTAATATTATAAAATAATAAAATGAGTAATGGATTGTCAAATTCTTCAGTTGGAAGAAAAGTGTTAATGGCCTTGTCAGGTTTTTTTCTGTTGTTTTTTTTAATGCAACATTTTGTAATCAATTTATTTTCGGTAATCAGTGCTGATTTATTTAATGAGATTTCTCATTTTATGGGAACAAATGGATTAATTCAGTTTGTACTGCAGCCTATATTGATATTTGGATTTTTGTTTCATTTAGCAATGGGAATGTATTTAGAAAGGAAAAATAGTGCTGCTCGACCTATTAAATACGCAATGGACAAGCCATCAGAAAACTCTAATTGGATGAGTAGGAATATGCTTATTACAGGCATCATGGTAATGTTATTTTTAGGCTTACACTTCTATGATTTTTGGTTTCCAGAAATCAAAACAAAATTTATTGAAGGCGATTGGAGTGGATTGCATAATGGCGAATTTAGGTATTGGGAAGAATTACATCATAAATTTCAAGATATAATTAGAGTTTCAATTTATTGTGTTGCTTTTATTTTCTTAGCACTTCATTTATCTCATGGTTTTCAATCAGCATTTCAGTCAGCAGGATTTAATCATAATAAGTATACTCCAATAATAAAGAAATTAGGAACACTTTATGCTATTATAATTCCTTTTGGATTTATATTTATTGCATTGTTCCATTATTTTACACAAAATTAAAAATTAAGATATGTCAGTTTTAGATTCTAAGATTCCAGATGGGCCATTAAAAGATAAATGGACTAATCATAAAAACAAGATTGATCTTGTTAATCCGGCTAACAAAAGAAATATTGATATTATAGTTGTTGGCACTGGTTTGGCTGGTGGTTCTGCTGCCGCATCACTTGCCGAAATGGGATATAATGTAAAATCATTTTGCTATCAAGATTCTCCGAGAAGAGCGCACTCTATAGCGGCACAAGGAGGAATTAATGCAGCAAAAAACTATCAAAATGACGGGGATTCTGTTTATCGGTTATTTTATGACACGGTAAAAGGAGGAGATTACAGATCGAGAGAAGCAAATGTGCACCGCTTGGCAGAGGTTTCAGGAAACATAATTGACCAATGTGTAGCGCAAGGAGTTCCTTTCGGCAGAGATTATGGTGGACTTTTAGATAATCGTTCGTTTGGAGGAGTATTAGTTTCCAGAACATTTTACGCTAAAGGACAAACAGGACAACAATTACTGTTAGGGGCTTATTCGGCATTGAACAGACAAATTGCAAAAGGAAAAGTTACTATGTACAATCGTCATGAGATGGTTGAATTGGTAAAAGTGAATGGAAAAGCAAGAGGAATTATTGCTAGAAATTTAGAAACTGGAGAATTAGAAAGACATTCGGCACATGCTGTTGTTATTGCTAGTGGAGGGTACGGAAATGTATTTTTCTTATCCACTAACGCAATGGGATCAAATGCAACTGCAGCTTGGAAAATTCATAAAAAAGGAGCGCATTTTGCAAATCCTTGTTACACACAAATCCACCCAACTTGTATTCCAAGAAGTGGTGAGCATCAATCTAAACTGACTTTAATGTCAGAATCATTGAGAAATGATGGTAGAATTTGGGTGCCAAAAAACATGGAGGATGTACTTGCTATTCGTGAAGGAAAATTAAAACCAACTGATTTATCAGAAGATCAAAGAGATTATTATTTAGAGAGAAGATACCCTGCATTTGGGAATTTAGTGCCAAGAGATGTGGCATCAAGAGCAGCAAAGGAAAGATGTGATGCTGGTTTTGGAGTAAATGAAACCGGAGAAGCAGTATATTTAGATTTTGCATCTGCTATACAAAGATACGGTAAACAAGAAGCAGCAATTGCTAGAATGGAAAACCCTTCTGATGAAGAAATTTTAAAATTAGGAGAGGCGGTTATCGAATCAAAATACGGTAACCTTTTCCAAATGTATGAAAAAATTGTAGCACAAGATCCGTACAAAACCCCAATGATGATTTACCCTGCAGTACACTATACTATGGGAGGTGTTTGGGTGGATTATAACTTGATGACTTCTGTTGAAGGCTGTTACTGTATTGGAGAGGCAAATTTCTCTGATCATGGTGCGAATAGACTAGGAGCGTCTGCATTGATGCAAGGTTTGGCGGACGGTTATTTCGTATTGCCTTACACTATTGGGGATTATTTATCAAACGATATTAGAACGGGAAAAATTTCAACTGACTCAGCAGAATTTGTTGAAGCTGAAAAAGAAGTTTCAGATAGGATTGAGAAATTGATGGATATAAAAGGAACAAAATCGGTTGACCATTTCCATAAATTGTTAGGAAAAGCAATGTGGGAATATGTTGGTATGGCAAGGAATGAAGAAGGCTTGAAAAAAGCGATGGCTGAGATTAAACAAATCCGTACTGATTTTTGGAATGATGTAAGAATTCCTGGAGATAAATACTCGTTAAATCCTGAATTAGAAAAAGCGGGGAGAGTTGCAGATTTCTTAGAGTTAGGAGAGCTTTTTGCAAAAGACGCACTATATAGAAATGAAAGTTGTGGAGGACACTTTAGAGAAGAGTCAGTAGAATTAGATGGAATGCAAAAAGGAGAGGCAAAAAGAAACGATACTGATTACGCTTATGTTGCTGCTTGGGAATACAAAGGAGAACCAGCAGATGCGGTAATGCATAAAGAAGAATTGGAATTTAAGGATATTGAACTGAAACAAAGATCATATAAATAAAGATATGGATTTAACATTAAAAGTCTGGAGACAGAAAAATAGAGAAGATAAAGGAGGTTTGGAAACTTATAAAGTTACAGGAATTTCTGAACACGCTTCTTTTTTAGAAATGCTTGATGTAATGAATGAGCAGTTAATTATGGAAGGAACAGAGCCTGTGGCTTTTGATCATGATTGCCGTGAGGGAATTTGTGGCACTTGTTCGCTTTATATTAATGGAGAGGCTCATGGTCCTGATAGAAAAGTAACTACTTGCCAGTTGCACATGCGTATGTTTAAAGATGGTGAAACTATTTATATTGAACCTTGGCGTTCGGCAGCTATGCCAGTGATTAAGGATTTAATTGTGGACAGAAGTTCGTTTGAAAGAATACAACAATCAGGAGGTTTTGTTTCTGTAAATACTTCAGGAAACACACAAGATGCAAACGCATTACCAATTCCTAAAATGAATGCTGATTTGGCTTTTGATGCTGCTGCTTGTATTGGTTGTGGTGCTTGTGTTGCTACTTGCAAAAATTCTTCAGCTATGCTATTTGTTGCTGCTAAAGTATCTCAGTTTGCTTACTTGCCACAAGGGCAAGTAGAAGCAAAACAAAGAGTATTGAATATGGTAGAGCAAATGGATAAAGAAGGCTTTGGAAATTGTACTAATACAGGTGCTTGTGAGGTAGAATGTCCAAAAAGTATTTCTATTGAATACATTGCAAAAATGAACAGAGAATATTTATCGGCATCTTGTTCGTCAGAGAGTTAAAAGAAACCTAATATTATATAAAAAAAGCAAGTTCATTTGAACTTGCTTTTTTATGTTTTACTTTCTATAGTTTGCTTTCTTCTTTTTTCTATTTGCAAAGAATTCTTGTTTTTTTCTATTCTTTTCTTTTTCAAACTCTTTCTTTTCTTGAGCATTCATTGGCTTGTCAGTTTGAGGGAAAGGATGGTCTTTAATTGCATCAATTTTTTTGCCAATTAGCTTTTCAATATCTCTAATATAAGCATTTTCTTCAGGTCCAGAAATTGAAATTGAAATTCCTTCTTTTCCTGCCCTTCCACATCTTCCTATTCTATGCACATAAGTTTCGGATTCATTAGGTATGTTGTAATTCAATACATGTCTTAACTCATTTATATCAATTCCTCTTGCAGCAATATCAGTTGCAACTAATACTCTCATCCCTCCATCTTTAAATGATTTTAAAGCGTTCTGCCTTTGGTTTTGTGATTTATCTCCATGTATTGCAGCAGCTTCAATATTCTTCTTTTTAAGATTTTTCACAATCTTATTCGCTCCATGTTTGGTTCTTGAAAAAACCAGAATTTGTTTTATTTCTTTATCCTTTAAAATATGAAATAGTAATTCTTTCTTACTTGTTTGATTTGTGAAATAAACATATTGTTGTATTGTTTCTGCTGTTGATGAAACTGGAGCAACTGATACATTTTTAGGGTTTTTCAAGATTGTTTTTGATAGCTCTAAAATATTTTTTGGCATAGTAGCTGAAAAGAAAAGAGATTGTCTTTTCTGAGGAAGCATTTTTATAATCTTTTTGATATCATGAATAAAACCCATATCCAACATTCTATCAGCTTCATCTAATACAAAATATTTCACATCTCTTAGCGTGATGTACCCTTGTCCGATAAGATCAAGCAATCTACCTGGAGTTGCAATCAAAACATCTACTCCCGCATCAAGTCTTTTTACTTGTTTAATCTGTTTTACCCCTCCATAAATAACCGTATTTTTAATAGAGTTATATTTTGAGTAATCAGTAAAATTTTCAGCAATTTGAATAGCAAGTTCTCTAGTAGGGGTAACAATAAGCGCCTTTACTTTTCTTTTTCCTTGGTTTTGAGATTCGTTTTCTAAATGATGTAAAATAGGTAATGAAAAAGCAGCAGTTTTACCTGTTCCTGTTTGAGCAGTTCCTAGCACATCATTTCTATCTAAGATAAGCGGAATAGCCTTAGCCTGAATTGATGTCGGAGTTTCGTAATTTTGATCTTTCACTGCTTTTTGCAATGAGTTATGTAGTTTTAAATCTTCAAATGTCATATAGTAATATTGTTTTGCAAGTGTAAGTATATTACAAATGATAGCCTATTCATCTGTAGTTTATTGCAAATTATTATGTTTGCTGTATGAAAGAATCACTTTCGATAACCTTAATACAAGCTAATCTTCATTGGGAAGATGTGGATGCAAATTTAAATCATTTTGATAAACTGATTTCTGTTACTAAAGAAATTGATTTAATTTTACTTCCTGAGATGTTCAACACTTCTTTCTGCCCAAAATCTAATCATTTGTCTGAATCAATGAATGGTAAATCTGTTAGTTGGATGAAGGAAATATCAAAGAAAAAAAAATGTGTTATTGCTGGCTCATTAATGATAAATGAGGAGGGTAAAGTTTATAATCGCCTAGTTTGGATTAGTAAGGATGGGCAGATTTCTACTTATGATAAAAGACATTTATTTTCATTAATAGAGGAGGAAAGACATATTTCAAAAGGAGATAAGCGTTTAATTGTAGAGCTAGAAGGTTGGAAAATTTGCCCTCTTATTTGTTATGATTTGCGTTTTCCAGTTTTTAGCAGAAATAATGGAGATTATGATTTATTAATCTATTTGGCAAATTGGCCAATAAAAAGAATTGATGCTTGGGATACGCTATTAAAAGCTCGGTCAATAGAAAATCAGTGTTTTACTATTGGAGTGAACAGAGTAGGTGAGGATGGAAATGGAATACCATTTAATGGATATACAAAAGTTTTTGATGCTTTTGGGAAGGAACTGCTTTCAGCTAAAGAAAATATGGAAGAAGTTCTGCAAATTGAAATTAGTTTGGATGATTTAAAATTGAAAAGAAGGCAAATGAATTTCCTGCAAGATAGAGATAATTTTACTCTACAATAAGCCACTCTAATTCCAAATCCCAATTGGAACGAATAGTTATTTCTGATGGGTAATTTTGCGCTTTCTCTGCCTGTACTTTGTTTATCCAACTTCCAGTTGTCCACTTCCTATCTTCATTTAAATCACTAATATATTTCAGTTGATATTTCCCTGCAATAAGGTCATCTAAAATATATGGTGGATTAGTAAATGAGAGTTCTTTAACTACTTTTTTATTTTGCAAAAGTTGGAAAATACAAGGTGTAGTTGTGCTACTTATAATTTCAAGTTTTCCATAAGAAATTTCTTCTTTTGTAAGATTGTCAATTAATAAACTATCAGAAGAAAGGCTATCAGTTTTTATTCCAGTTGTATCAGAATTTGCACTATCAATTTCTATTATGGGATTGAATGAAAATAGGCAAAAAAAACTATCAGTTTCTGCATTTATGCAACTATCTAAATATGCAATACTTTCATCTTCATTATAGATAAAATCAAATTCAGTAAGCGCTACAACTTTGTAGTTTTTAGCGTTTAAATTAGGGAAATGAAAGTTACCTTCTTTATCAGTTTTTGCAATGTAATTAGGATTTTCTTTAAAGATAACAGAGTCATTTTTATTTTCTTCAAAAAGCATAATCCAAGCATTTTCTATTTGCTCTAAAGTATAAGCATCTAGCAATTTCCCACTTAAAGTTAGCGTGTCCAAAACATCAGAAGTTGAGAAAGTATAGTTAAGCGTGTCAAGTATGTTTCCTTCATTTAAATCTTTAATACAAGAGTTTAACGCCAGATTGTAGGTTGCGTTTTCTGCAAGTGTATCTTCAATAGTTAAGAATAGCTCAGTTCCTTTTATTTTCATTTGAATTCGTTTATTAATTGGGGGTGAAATGTAAAAATTTTCTTCCCAATTATTTAGTACAATAAACTCGTCAAAGTCAAATGAAACAATTTTTTTATGAATATGCTGCAAATTCTCTGTACTGTTTATTTTTTGCAATTTAGGTGCATTAATATCTTTTTCGCCACCAGTAGGCGCAACTATATTAGCACAGGAAGTAAGACACAAAACAATAAATATTTGAAGCAATTTTTTCATTAAGGCAAATAAACAAATAAATTTCCACAACTTCTCACTAGTCACTTTTAACTCCTATCTTTATTTTATGCTACAGCAATAGTTGCGATACTTACTTTCACCCCTTCAACTTCTTGTAGTTTTTGTGCGCAAGCCTCCAATGTTGAGCCAGTTGTTATTACATCATCAACAAGTAAAATATGCTTTCCCTTTAGTTTTTTGTTACTCCTTAAATCAAAAGAGTTCATCATGTTTTCCCATCTGCTAAATCGTTTTTTCCTTGTTTGAGAATCGGTATTTTCTATTCTTATTAATGACTTTTTATTCACTTTAATGTCAAGAATTTCTTTTATTCCTTTAGCAATAAAATCAGACTGATTGTAACCTCTTAGTTTTTGTTTTTTAGGATGAAGGGGAACAGGTATTACAATGTCAATATTGTTAAAGCATTCAGATTCATTTATTGCATAAGCCAATTGTTTCCCAAGGAAAATGCCAACATTTTTTCCTTCTTCATATTTCAATTGGTGTATCAATTTCTGAGCATTTCCATCTTTATTAAAATCAAAAAGTGCAGCCGCATTTTCTAGTTTTATTCTACCCCAAAACCTTTCACTTACATCATTTTTACTATTTATAAAACAATCAGTTTTTGGCGTTTGATGCAAGCAAGATATACAAATACATTCTTCATGCTTAAGCAAGTTACTTGCACAAATAATACATAATGATGGATAAAATAACGCTAGAAAATCTTTTGCAAACACCTTGCAATGTACAGAATATTAAGCCAATTAAAAACCCACCAATTGGTGGGTTTTTAATTTAAATATTTAGAACTTTTTATCCGCATTTGCTGTAACCACAGCTAACGCATTTCAAACAACCTTCTTCATAAACCAACCCTTCATCTCCACATTCTCCACAAGTATGATCGCTTACAGTTGTTCCGTTAGCAATAAATGTTTTTAATGCTCTTACAACTCCACTTTTCCAAGTGTTGATGTTCTCATCATAAAGGTTCATTTTGCCAATTAAATCAACAACATAGTGCAATGGCATTCCATGTCTTAAAACTCCTGAAATTAATTTTGCATAGTTCCAGAATTCTTTATCAAAAGAACGAGATAAACCTCCCATAGTTACTTTGTACCCTTCTTTATCTTCATATTGGAAGTCATATTGAGATGATCCATCTTCTCTTTTATTTTTGATAATCCAACCGTATTCCACAACCGCAGGCATATTAAATACATCCTCTGTTTTTCCTGTAAAAATTTCGTAAGGTCTTCCGTTTAATAACCCAACAACTGCAATCCATTTTTCTTTATTATTTTGGAACCGCACTACTTTTGCATCTAATCTTTTCGGCCTTGATGGCGCTTTAGTCTCTCTAAATTCAGAGTTTTCTAAAACAGCATCTTTCTTTTCATCAGCAGAAACCAATACACCAGCTCTTGATCCATCTCTATAAACTGTAATTCCTTTTGTTCCTTGCTTCCAAGATTCTAAGTAAATATTACTTACCTCATCAAGAGAAACATCATTAGGTAAATTGATTGTTGAGCTGATTGAATGTGTAACGTATTTCTGAACTGCTGCTTGCATTTCAACTCTTTTATTCCAATTAATTTCTGGAGCAGTACTTCCTGCATAAGGGCTTTTTGAAATGTCAGTTTCACCTGTTACTTCCATCCATGTTTTTAAGTTATGGTGGTAAACATTAAATTCTTGCCACTTATCTCCTGAGTCATCAATAAAGTCAACTTTTGCATCTCTATCTTGCTCATTTAATTTTCTTCTTCTTTTGTAGTGCGTCATAAATACTGGCTCAATTCCTGAAGAAGTTTGAGCTAGCATACTTAATGTTCCTGTTGGAGCAACAGTACTAATTGATATATTTCTTCTTCCAAACTTCATCATTCTCTCATAAACATCAGGAAGCTCTTTTTCTAGCATTTGAACAAATTCTGATGTTTTTTCAATTTTAGAATCAAATCCAACAAAACTCCCTCTTGAAAGCGACATATCTATTGAACTATCAAATTCAGCTCTACATTTTTCTTTCATCATTGATTCAACCATTGCTATAGCCTCATCAGAATCAATTGCCATCCCAAGTGCTGCAACCATATCTGCTAGGGCAGTAAATCCAAGCCCTGTTCTTCTTCCTTCTTTCCCGGTTTTTAATAACAGCTCCCAAGTTTCCTTCTCTACCATTTTGATATTCTCGGGCTCATCATCAGCATCAACTTTATTTAAGATTCTTCCAATTGCTTCAGTCTCTAAGTCAACTAAATCATCCATTAATCTTTGCCCCTCATATGTAGCTTTGTAGAAATCTTCCATTCTGAATGAAGCATCTTTTGTAAATGGGTTATCAACAAAATTGTAAAGGTTTAAAGCAATTAATCTACAACTATCTCCTCCTTGCATTGCAATTTCAGAACAAGGGTTAGTTGATGTGTTTTTATATCCAGGATAAACAGAAGAAGTTGAATACCAATGTTGACGATCCCAGAAAATTAAGCCTGGTTCGGCAGTATTATGTGCACATTGAATAATAGTATTCCAAAGTTCTTTTGCATTTACAGTTTTTGTAAATTTAGGATTGTCAGATTCAATTGGCCACTTATGAGTGTATTCAGCATTTGCCTCAACAGCATGCATAAATTCATCAGAAAGTCTGATAGAAATATTCGCACCTGTAACTTTTTGTAAATCTTGTTTTATAGTAATAAAATCCTCAACATCAGGATGTGCAATATCCATAGAAAGCATAAGAGCTCCTCTTCTTCCGTTTTGAGCAACTTCTCTTGTAGTATGCGAGAATCTATTCATAAATGAAACAGCTCCAGAAGTACTTCCTGCTGCATTAGAAACACTTGACCCTGCTGGTCTTAAATTTGAAATATCAACTCCAACTCCACATCTCCTTTTAAATAATTGTGCTAATTGTTGGTCAGTGTAAAATACACCACCATAAGAATCATGTAATTCAGGAACAACAATACAATTAGATAAAGAAGCTAATTTATAATGATTACCAAGTGAGCTCATTACACTACCTTGCGGAATAATGTAGCCAAACTCTTTAAACAAGCTGTAAACTTTTGCTTCTGTTAAATCTTCTCTTTCTTGCCCGTATTTTGATAAGAATTTTGCACTTCCGTTTAGATTGTATTTTAATTTATAATCTGCTTCAATTCTCCCAAATTCATTTGCCATTCTTTTGTGCATATCATCAGGATTCTTTTCTACAAATTCTCCATCATAATCTTTCATAGCATACTTATTCATCCAAGTAGTCCCCGCTAATTCATCACCATTAAAATAGGCAACTGCAGACTCTAATACTTCTTCATAAGTATATGTTTTTTGTTTTTTAGCTTTTGTCAAAACTTCTTTTTGTTTTTTTAATATTGTTGTCATTTGGCTTCCTCTTTTAAGCAGTTAATTATCCTTATTTTTTTTCTGATTACAAGTTTAGAAATAAAGTGAACTGTACAACCACATTGAACTTGTGGTTCTCAACAGATTTTTCAACAAAAAGTTAATAAGTAACTTAAGTGATTGAGAACTAATTAAATGAATTTAATATCAAAATTTCACTGAAATAGTTCTTAAGATGTAGCTTATTTTTTTGAAGAATAAAAAAAGAAACTTTTACCATTTACGCAAACACCTCATTTAGAATACTTTCAAATAATAGTCTTCCATCTTGGTTGTTTAATTCTCCATCAGCAGCTCTTTCAGGGTGAGGCATCATTCCAAAAACATTTCTGTCTTTATTGCAAACCCCTGCAATATTCATTAATGATCCATTAGGGTTTGCTTCCTCAGTAATATTTCCGTCTATATCAGAATATTTGAATAAAATTTGATCATTTTCCACTAGTAATTTTAAAGTTTCTTCATCAGCAAAATACCTTCCTTCACCATGTGCAATAGGAATTTTAATTGCTTTTTTAGCATACTGATTGGTAACTAAAGTATTATTAGTTGAAGCCTTTAAATAAGTGTTTTTACAGATAAATTTGTGAGAAGTATTGTGTAATAAAGCTCCAGGCAATAATCCACTTTCAGTAAGAATTTGAAATCCATTGCAAATACCCATTACATAACCTCCAGAATTAGCAAAGCCAATCACCTCCTTCATAATTGGTGAAAATTTAGCAATTGCTCCTGACCTTAAATAATCACCATAAGAAAACCCTCCAGGTAAAATGATAAAATCAACCTCCTGCAAATCAGTATCTTTATGCCAAATTTCAACAACTTCTTGCCCCATTATTTTTTCAATAACATAAACCATGTCTTTGTCACAATTAGAGCCAGGAAAAACAACTACACCAAATTTCATATTCTTATTTTTTTAATGTTGCAAATTTACACATTATAAGCAATCAAGTACTTATAATAGAAAGAAGAAATCACTAACATTACAAATAAAATGTTAGCAATTTTTCTACTCTTAGAATACACAAAGTAATTCCCAATAATTACAGCTAAAGGAGTAAGAGTAAAGTAAAAATAATCATCACCAGAATACAGTGCAATAATAATGCTAATTACAAAATACCAAAAAATTGATAAGAATGATTTTCTTGATTTAATACTCTTTTTATAAAGCCATCTGAAAAGCTCAATAATTGAAATAAAACCAATTGTAGATAACACACCTAGCCAAATATTTAACGGACTAGGATTCCAAATTAATTCTGGAGTTTTAATAAGTTCAAATTGAGTAAATTTAGGAATAACAAATACTGAGTCGCTTAAAAATGTATATACAAAATAGAAAATATAAGGTATTATCAGACCTAGTAAGATCACGAAAATTGTACGCCAATTATTGTTAGTGTAATTAATGCCGCTTACTAAAAATAAAAGTGAAAAATAAATAGTATTGGGGAATGAAACTGAAACAATGGAAAGTAATAATGCAGCATTAAAAAATTCTGAAAAAGGATAATCTTTTTGGTAACTTTCTAATATAAAGTTAAGGAAGAAAAGTAAAATAAAAGAGGAACCCCATTCATTTACACTATTGAAAAAACTACTTCCAATTAGAATAAAAACAAAGCCAATTACTAAATTATCTTTTTTGATAATGTTCTTTTCGTAAATCAAATTGTTTAATCCTAACCCTTGAAAAAACGGAAGAGTTAAGCCTAAAAAAAACACTAAATAAGAAGAAGTATTGCCATTTATAAAAATGGTATTAAAATCATAATTTATCAGGGGAATGCTGATGAAAACAACACAAAAAACCACAAAAAATAAAATTATTGTGGGCTTCGGATTTATAAGATGTTTTAAAAACATTGTACTTGATAAAAATTATTTAAATTTGCAGCTGTAAATTAAAACAAAAATTATGAATAAGATTTGGTATGCAATTGGAGATTCTTTTGATTACTTATTTGCTATGGCTGATGGGATTGGAAATACAATAAACTATATCTATATTGGAGTTATATTTGCTTTTCTTGTAGTATGGGTTAGCAAAATGCTAAAGCATAGAAAAGATAATGAAGAGCACGCTCCTTTATAAATCGAACCCTATATCTTTACGATAATATTTTCCTTTAAAGGAAATTTTCTCAGCACTTGCAAATGATTTTGTAAGTGCCTCTTCTATATTTCCTCCAAAAGAAGTTAAAGCAATTACTCTTCCTCCGCTAGTTCTTAATTGTTCATTTTCATTTTTTGTTCCTGCATGAAATACGATACTTTCTTTAATATCTTCTGTCCCACTTATTGCTTTCCCTTTTTCATAAGCTTCAGGATAACCTCCTGAAACTAACATTACTGTTGTAGCGGCTTGTTCGTTAATATTTAAATCTTTTTCACTAAAAGTTCCATCATCAATTCCTTTTAAAAGATTTAAAAGATCTGATTTAATTCTAGGTATCACAACTTCAGTTTCAGGGTCTCCCATTCTTACATTATATTCAATGACTTTCGGCTGACCTTTCACATTTATGAGTCCAATAAAAATAAATCCTTTATAAGTAATTCCATCTTTTTTTAGTCCTTCAACAGTTGGTTTTACTATTTCCCTTTCCACTTTTTCAATGTAAAATCTATCAGCAAATGGAACTGGTGATATTGCTCCCATTCCTCCAGTATTTAGTCCTGTATCTCCCTCCCCAATTCTTTTATAATCTTTTGCTGACGGAAGAATTTTGTAAGAATCTCCATCAGTCAAAACAAATACTGAAAGTTCTATTCCACTTAAAAACTCTTCAATTACTACTGTTGAAGATGCTTTTCCGAATTTTTTATCAGCAACCATAGCTTTTAGTTCGTCTTTTGCTCCTTGTAAATCATCTAAGATTAAAACTCCTTTACCAGCTGCTAATCCATCTGCTTTTAATACATAAGGAGCATCTAAGCTTTCTAAAAAAGCGTAACCTTCTTCTAAATTGTCTTTTGTAAAAGCTTTATATTTTGCAGTTGGAATTTCATGGCGAATCATAAATTCTTTTGCAAATTCTTTGCTACCCTCAAGTCTTGCCCCTTCTTTTGATGGGCCAATTAATGATATGTTTTGTAATTCTTCATCCTCTTTGAAAAAGTCATAAATACCATTTACTAATGGGTCTTCTGGTCCTACAACTACCATCTCTATTCCCTCCGAAAGAACAAATTTTTTGATGCTTTCAAAATCATTTACACCAATTTCAACATTATTCCCTACCTCTGCTGTTCCTGCATTTCCTGGAGCAATAAATAAATTATTGCAACTACTGCTTTTTGCAATTTTCCATGCAAAAGCATGTTCCCTTCCTCCACTTCCTAATATCAGTACATTCATGTTTTTAACTATCCATTGTGTTTAAGATTTCCTCAGTCAATTCCATATTATGAAATACTTGTTGAACATCATCATTTTCTTCTAGTAAGTCTAAAAGTTTTAATACTTTTTCTGCCTGTTCAGAAGTAATTGTTTTAAAATTATTTGGGATTCTTTGTAATTCAGAATTCTTAATTTCAATCCTAAGTTCTTCTAATTTTACTTGCATATTATTAAAGTCAGGAAAATCACAATATATTGTAACAGCCTCTTCATCTACTTCCAATTCTTCTAATCCACCATCAATTAGTTCCATTTCTAACTCTTCAATATCTATAGTGATATTCTCAGGGTCAATAGTAAAAACCCCTTTCCTGTCAAAGATAAACTCTAAGGAGCCATTTGTCCCCATTGCGCCATCACATTTGCTGAAATACGAACGAACATCAGCAACAGTACGATTGTTATTATTAGATGCACAATCGACAAAAACTGCAATCCCATGAATTGCATAACCTTCCAAACTCATTTCTTCATAGTTCGCAGTATCCTTATCACTTGCTTTTTTGATAGCACGCATTACATTATCCTTAGGCATATTTGCTGCCTTTGCATTTTGCATTACTTGCCTTAATCTTGAGTTTGTATCAGGATCAGGACCCCCTTCTTTTACTGACATTACAATATCCTTCCCAATCCTTGTGAAAGTTTTAGCCATTTTCGACCACCTTTTCATCTTTCTGGCCTTTCTGAATTCAAATGCTCTTCCCATATTTTATTTTTTAATCATCTAGTTTTAATACAGCCATAAATGCATTTTGTGGAATTTCAACATTACCAACCTGTCTCATTCTTTTCTTCCCTTTTTTCTGTTTTTCTAATAGCTTTCTTTTTCTTGAAATATCCCCTCCATAACATTTTGCAGTTACATCTTTCCTCAATGCTTTTACAGTTTCTCTAGAAATAATCTTAGCTCCAATTGCTGATTGTATAGCAATATCAAACTGCTGCCTTGGAATTAATTCTTTTAATTTAGCGCATAATTTTTTCCCTAAAGCATAAGAATTTGTTTTGTGTACTAATGCTGACAATGCATCAACAGGATCTCCATTTAACAAAATATCAAGTTTAGCTAAAACTGATGTTCTGTACCCAATAGGATAATAATCAAAAGACGCATAACCTTTAGAGACAGATTTTAGTTTATCATAGAAATCAAATACAATTTCACCAAGTGGCATTTCAAAAGTAAGTTCAACTCTATCAGTAGTTAAATAAACTTGATTGGTTAACTCTCCTCTTTTAGCAATACACAGCGTCATCACAGAACCGATAAAATCAGCTTTTGTAATGATTTGTGCACGTATATATGGCTCTTCTACACTTTCTAAAATACTCGGATCTGGGTAGTCGGTTGGGTTATGAATTTCTATCTTCTTCCCTGCTCTTGTGTATGCAAAATAAGATACGTTTGGAACTGTTGTAATTACAGTCATGTTAAACTCTCGTTCTAATCTTTCCTGCACGATTTCCATGTGTAGCATTCCAAGAAATCCACATCTAAATCCAAAACCAAGTGCTGCTGATGATTCTGGGGCATATGTTAAAGAGGCATCATTCAATTGCAGTTTTTCCATGGAGTTTCTAAGCTCTTCAAAATCTTCTGTATCAACCGGATAAATTCCTGCAAAAACCATTGGCTTTACTTCCTCAAACCCTTTTACTGCATCAGTTGCTGGATTTTCAGCTGTAGTAATAGTATCACCTACTTTTACTTCTCTTGCGTCTTTTATTCCTGATATGATGTAACCAACCTCACCAGCTTTTAATGATTTTTTTGGAAATTGTTTGAAGCGTAAAGCACCAATTTCATCAGCATGGTATTTCATATCTGTAGCCATGAACTTTACCTCTTGCCCCTTTTTAATTTCCCCATTTATAATTTTAAAATATGCTTCTATACCTCTAAATGTATTGTAAACTGAGTCAAAAATCATAGCTTGCAAAGGAGCGTCAACATCACCTTCTGGATGAGGGACCCGATCTACAATTGCAGTTAAAATATTTTCAATTCCAGTACCTGTTTTTGCACTTGCAAGAATAATATCTTCATCTGCACAGTCAATTAAATCAATAATTTGATCTTTTACCACTTCAGGCTCTGCAGAAGGTAAATCAATTTTATTGAGTACAGGAATTATTTCTAAATCATGCTCCAAAGCCAAATATAAATTTGAAATTGTTTGCGCTTGAATCCCTTGTGCAGCATCAACAATTAAAAGCGCACCTTCACAAGCGGCAATTGATCTTGATACTTCATAAGAGAAATCAACATGCCCAGGAGTGTCAATTAAATTAAGGATATACTCTTCACCTTTATGCGTATATTCCATCTGTATCGCATGACTTTTAATGGTGATTCCTCTTTCTTTTTCAAGGTCCATATTATCTAAAAGTTGAGACTCAGCTTCTCTCTCAGTAACTGCCCCTGTGAATTCTAATAATCTATCAGCCAAAGTTGATTTACCATGGTCAATATGTGCAATAATGCAAAAATTTCTGATTTTTTTCATGAGATGCGAAAATACATTTTTTCACTTAAATATCGCTATGTATTTTATAGTAGATATTTTACTACATTTGTTATTCGAAAAGTAAAAAATAATGAGTAAAGTTACGATCAGAAGAAGAAGGCATTTACTTAAAGCAATAAGTTGGAATTTATTAGCAATGACAACAACATTTTTTGTGTTATCATACTTGCCACCTTATTTTGGTTTTGATCCTATTGATAAAAGCTCAGTGGGTTGGTTAGTTGCTCTTGATAGAGTTGCGAAATTGATATTTTATTACTTTCATGAAAGAACTTGGTATGCATCTAATTGGGGGGTTATTAAACCACCAAAAGATTAAATTATCTCATCATCTTTCTTTAAGATGTAGTTGATTTTAATTTTATTTTCTTCACGAAATTTTTCTTCCATTTCTTCATCAATTTCCCATTGGTATTTCTTGCGTTTTGGCCCTTCATTTTTGTAGAATAGTGCAACAATAATTCCTGCAACAAAACCTGCTAAATGTCCTTCCCATGATACAGCTTCATTTGTTGGGAGTATCCCCCAAATCATTGAGCCATATAAAAAAATAACTACTAATGATACTGCAGATAATCTTGGATTTTTACGAATTATCCCGCTTACTAAAATAAAGGATGCAAGTGCATAAATTATTCCACTTGCACCAATGTGGAATGATGGCCTTCCAATTATCCAAAGCCAAAAACCTGAAATGAAAAATAGCCATAAAAATATTCTTGCAGCAATCTTTCTATAGAATGAAAAAAGCATTCCTCCTAATATAAGCACAGGATAGCTATTGTTTAATAAGTGAGTAAAATCTTTGTGTATAAATGGTGAAAAAAGAATACCCTTAAGTCCGCTAAAAGTTTGAGGAGAAACGCCAAATTTTACAAATGAAGAGTTAAAATTTACTTCAATAATTTTAACCAACCACATTGTAAGTAAAAATAAAAATGGCACAAATAAACTACTATAAAGTTCTTTTTTATCTGATTTATTCATCTGAAAATTTTGAAGAGTAAAAGTAAACAATTAATGCTTATAAATTGTATTTTTACAACAGATGAAAGAAGAAAAGAAATTATTTTTATTAGATGCTTTTGCACTTATTTACAGAGCATATTTTGCTTTTGCAAAAAATCCTAGAATTAACTCTAAGGGATTAGATACCTCAGCAGTTTTTGGCTTTGTGAATACTTTAAATGAAGTGATAAGAAAGGAAAAACCAACTCATATTGCAGTTATTTTTGATAGGCCAACTCCAACTCTTAGGCACATACAATATCCAGAATATAAAGCTCATAGAGAAGCAATGCCTGATGGATTGCGTGATGCTTTGCCCTACATTGACAAGTTGTTGGAGGCATTTAATATTACTAAACTGTATAAAGATGGGTTTGAGGCTGATGATGTGATTGGAACTTTGGCAAAAAAAGCTGAAAAGGAAGGATTTCAAACTTATATGATGACTTCCGATAAGGACTTTGCTCAACTAGTGTCAGAAAATATATTTATGTATAGGCCAGGCAATAAATGGCAACCCACTGCAATTTGGGGTATCCCTGAGGTGCTTGAAAAATTTGACATTCAAAGAGTTGATCAGGTAATTGACTACTTAGGGATGATGGGAGATGCATCTGATAATATCCCTGGAATACCTGGGGTTGGGAAAAAGACAGCACAAAAGTTTATTAAAGAGTACGGTTCAATGGAAGGTCTTTTTGAGAATACTGCTGACTTAAAAGGGAAGATGAAAGAGAAAGTTGAATCAGCAAAAGAAATTGGATTGCTTTGTAAAAAGTTAGCCACCATAATTACAGATGTCCCAATTGAATTAGATGAAAAATCCTTGATTATTTCTACTAGAAATGAAGAAAAGATAAGAGAACTTTTTGATGAGTTAGAATTTAAAACGCTTTTACAAAGGGTGCTTGCCTCCAATTCTTCTACTTCATTTCCTAAGAAAGAAATTATTATTGAAAAGAAAGAAATAGCTCCAACATCTCAATTTGATTTATTTGCAGAACCAGTTGAGCAGCAGAAAAAAGAAACTCCAAAAAGTAACTTTAAATTAGCTACTAAGGATACTTTCAAGAATATTGTTGCAGATATTGAAAATAATAAAAAGTTTTCTTTCAGTATTATTATAGATACAAATGATTCTTTAACTACAAAGTTAGTAGGAGTTTCGTGCAGTTATAATGATGATAATGGGTACTATATTCCGTTTTTAGAGCAAAATATTAAGCCCCTAAAATCAATTTTTGAAAATGAGGAAATCATTAAAATCGGGTATGATTTAAAATTTGCAATTAAGGTTTTAAATAATCATAATATAAATTTAAAGGGGGCGTTTTTTGATGTGCAAATTGCTCATTATTTATTGCATCCTGATACGCGACATTCCTTAGATATTATTGCAGATAATTATTTAAATGTAATAATGGTTGAAGAACAATCTATTACAGGAAAAGGGAAAACAAAAAGCTTACTTTCTGAAATTAATAGCGATAATATATGTGATTTTGCAAGTGAAAAATCATCTGTAATATTTAAGCTTGCTCCTATTTTTGAAAAAGAAATGAAGGAAGTTGAGGTTTTTGATTTGTTTGAAAAAATTGAAATCCCTTTAACTAAAGTTCTTGCTAAAATGGAATTAGAAGGAATAGCTTTAGATGTTGAAATGCTACAGAATTATAGCACACAATTAACATCTGAACTTCAATTGCTTGAGAATAAAATTCATCAGTTGGCTGACAAAGAGTTTAATATCTCTTCTCCAAAACAAATGGGAGAGATTCTTTTTGAAAAATTGGAGCTCAGTAAAAAACCTAAAAAAACAAAATCAGGCCAATACTCTACTTCAGAAGAAATTTTGCTAAAATTAAAAGATACTCACCCAATTATTGACGAAATTCTGACTTTTAGAGGAGTTAAAAAGCTCCTTTCAACTTATGTTGATGCATTGCCAGTATTGGTTAATACTGAAACTAAAAGAATTCATTCTACTTTTAATCAGTCTGTAGCTTCAACTGGAAGATTGTCATCAGTAAATCCAAACATACAAAACATTCCTATTAGAACCAAAAGAGGGATGAAAGTCCGTGAGGCTTTTATTCCTAAAGATGAAAATTACACTTTAATGGCTGCTGATTACTCTCAAATTGAATTGAGGATTATGGCATCATTAAGTAAAGATGAAGGTATGCTTACTGCTTTTAATAATGGTGCTGATATTCATTCTGCTACTGCTGCAAAAGTCTTTAAAGTTGATATTAAGGATGTGGATAGAAACATGCGTTCGCAAGCTAAATCTGTAAATTTTGGAATTATTTATGGCATCTCAGCGTTTGGTCTTTCTCAGAATATTGGTGTTAGCCGTACTGAAGCAAAGGAGATAATTGATAATTATTTTGAGCAATTTCCTAAAGTAAAAAATTATATGGATTGGTCAATAGAGCAGGCTCGTGAGAAAGAATATGTGGAAACTATTATGGGAAGAAGAAGGTACTTAAAAGATATAAATGCTAGAAATGGCATGATAAGAGCTATGGCTGAACGAAATGCTATAAATGCGCCTATTCAAGGTTCAGCCGCTGATATTATAAAAATTGCAATGATTAATATTCAGCAAGAAATGGAGCAAAGAGAGATGAAATCAAAAATGTTGTTACAAGTTCATGATGAACTGGTGTTTGATATGCATAATTCTGAATCTTCAGAATTAAAAACCCTTGTAAAAGAGAAGATGGTACAAGCAGTTAGTTTGCAAGTTCCTTTAATTGTTGATATTGGAGAAGGATTAAATTGGTTAGAAGCCCACTAAATCTACTTCTTTTTAAAAAGTAAGTATAAAGCCACTATTGCAATCACCCCAATAAAAGAAGAACCCGCCTCTTGAATGTTGCCAACAGGATCCCATCCTAATAAGCTCTCGCCTAATAATAATTGAACTATCACACCAATACACAGAAAGGACAATGCTATAGATATAGCTCCAATTATTTTTTCTTGTAGTGATTTAAAGAATTCAGTCATAATGATTTTTGAGTTTAATAAAATAGCCCCACTAATGTAGGGCTATTTTTATTAGTTGATCAAAGGTAAATTATTTACCTGAGATTAAGCTCCAAACGATCAAGATTCCGATCAAACCTACAAATCCTTCAGCAGCTAATCCATTAATAACACCTACAATGTTACCAATAACATCTAATCCCATGAAGCCATCTGCTCCAAAAAGGAAAGTTACTGTAATTGCAAGACCTAATACGGTCATAATTAATCCCATTAGTCCTTTAAAGAACCCGTTCATGTACTTAAATACTGCATCCATAATATAAAATAATTTGGTTAATACTGATGCCAAACTTAGAACTTAAATATGTTTCAAACTAAAAATTTGCAATTAAATCTTTCATTTTAATGATTTTTCTAAACACATCTATTTTGAATAAATATCATGTTTTAACTATCTTACAATCAAGTAGTTATGTGTAGTAAATTGATGATCAATAATATAAAAACAACACCTTTATAAACACGAAAATGTTAAGAATTGATTAGGCGTGTAAGTGGTTGATAATCATTGATAAAGGATGGAATATGACTAATATGGATGCTAAAATGACTAATTTATACTAACATCTCTAATTGATAGTATATTTTGCTTAAATTTATTACTATTTTGGATGATATGTAACAACTTTTGGGCTACTATTTTGGTGCTTTCTAGCTCATTTTGGATGTAATAGTCTGTAAATTTGCTTAAAAGTGGGAAGTTTTTGGGATCAGAATTCCTTATTTCTGACTGCATATTGGTATCTACTACCCCTGGATGAACAGAGAAAACGGTTAGATTTTTATGATTTTCCGCTGCAATTACCCCTGTTAGCATATCTAGTGCAGCCTTAGTGGCGCAATAAGTACTCCAAGAATGAATAGGGTTGTTGCCTGCCCCTGAACCAATATTTATCAATAGCTTTTTATCCTCAGGATAAGTAGTAATGAATTTCTTACATAGTATAGTAGGGGCAACTAAGTTAAGGTAATACTCATGAATGATATCGCTCGTTTCTTTTTTATCAAAAGCGACAATGCTACCAATAGTTGCCGCATTATTTATAAGTAAAATATCTTGCTGGCACTCCTTTGGAAATTGTAATTGCTTAACAGCATCCAAATTACTCAAGTCAATTTTGTTAAAGGTAAAGTTAGGATGATTAATCTTATTTGTTCGGGAATATCCATATACAAGATAACCCTCCTTTAATAGTAATTCAGCTGTAGCCTTACCTATACCACCACCTGTACCTGTTATGATTGCAACTTTTTGCACTTATAGTTTTGCTAGGGCTTGTTCCAAGTCAGCAACTAAGTCCTCAATATCTTCAATACCTACTGATAAACGGATTAAAGAATCCACCACACCTGTTTTTTCTCTTTCTTCTTTCGGAATTGCAGCATGTGTCATACTTGCAGGATGTCCGCATAAGGATTCTACTCCTCCTAAACTTTCAGCTAAAGTAAAGTAGTGTGTGTTAGAAACGACAGTTACGGCATCTGCTAATTTATTACCTACTATATTAAATGATACCATTCCTCCAAAGTCATCCATTTGTTTTTTAGCAATTTCATGATTTGGGTGCGATTCAAATCCTGGCCAGTATACTTCACCAACTTTCGGATGATCCTTTAAGAAGTTAGCAATTACTTTTCCGTTTTCACAATGTCTTTGCATCCTTAGGTGTAAGGTTTTAATTCCTCTTAATACTAAGAAAGAATCCATAGGGCCTGGTACAGCACCACAAGAGTTTTGAATAAAGTATAATCTTTCCGCTAAAGCTTCATCCTTACAGATTGCTGCTCCCATTACCACATCAGAATGACCACCCATATATTTAGTTAGTGAGTGCATAACGATATCAGCCCCTAAATCTAAAGGTCTTTGTAAGTAAGGAGTAGCAAAGGTGTTGTCTACCACAAAAATAAGGTCGTGCTTTTTTGAGATAGTGCCTAAGCTTTCAATATCAATAATGTTTAGCATTGGGTTAGTTGGTGTTTCTGCCCAAATCATTTTAGTATTCTCATTAATATAAGACTCAACTGTATCCGCATTATCCATCCCTATGAAATGGAACTTAATTCCATAAAATTCAAATATCTTAGTGAAGATACGGTAAGTACCTCCGTACAAGTCGTTAGTTGAAATTACCTCATCACCAGGGGATAGTAATTTGATGATTGCATCAATTGCTCCAAGTCCACTTCCGAAACATAAACCATGCGCACCGTTTTCCAGAGCAGCCAGGTTTTTTTCCAAAGCACTTCTTGTTGGGTTACCAGTACGGGAATATTCATATCCTTTATGGTCGCCAGGAGAAGCTTGTATATAAGTTGAAGTTTGGTAGATTGGTGTCATTATTGCCCCAGTAGTTGGGTCAGGTTCCTGTCCTGCATGTATAGTTTTAGTTCCGAATTTCATTATTCTAATTTTTGAGATTATTTACTTTCAGCAAAAGTATTAAAAGTTGGCGTAATTAATTTTACTTTTGCTAAAAATTAATCCATTGAATAAAATAGTATTAGCCCATATTTCTTTGTTTGTAGCAAATTTAATTTATGCTATCAATTACACTTTTGCAAAAGATGTAATGCCTGATTTTATCCAGCCTTCAGGTTTTATTTTATTAAGGGTTACTGGGGCAGTTATATTGTTTTCGCTCTTCTATTTTTTATTTGTGAATGAAAAAGTAGAAAAGAAAGATATCATCCGTTTGGCAATATGCGGAATATTTGGAGTTGCTATTAATCAATTGTTATTTTTTGAAGGGCTGAACTTAACCACCCCAATTAATGCAGCAATTATTATGACGATTAATCCAGTGTTGGTTATAATAATGTCTGCACTTATTCTGTTTGAAAAAATAAATATTAGAAAAGGAATTGGAATAGCATTGGGTTTGATTGGCGCTTCCACCTTAATACTAAACGGAGGAGATGTAAGTGGTAACACTAATTTTATGTTGGGTAATATGTTTGTTTTTATTAATGCAGCAAGTTATGGTTTGTACTTGGTATTGGTAAAGCCATTGATGCAGAAATACCAACCGATAACGGTTATGTTTTATGTGTTTGGTTTTGGGCTATTGTATGTATTGCCCTTTGGTTATACTGAACTGTTGGCTGTTGATTGGGTGAGTTTTCCGACAATAATTATTTGGGAGGTGCTATTTGTAGTGGTGTGTACTACTGTTATTGCTTACTTATTAAACTCATCAGCATTAAAATTACTTAACCCTTCCACAGTAAGTATTTATATTTATTTGCAACCGGTATTAGCTACACTATTTGCGATATTTAGGGGTTCTGACAGCTTAGATGAAATGAAAATTATAGCAGCAGTTATTATTTTTGTTGGGGTGTATTTGGTAAGTGTTCGTTCTGTAAAGACAAGATAGGATAAAATTCATAAATTTGCAAAAAATATTTTCTAATGATTCAATCAATGACGGGCTATGGTAAAGCCGAATTAAACTTAACAAATGCTAACTTTACTATTGAAGTAAGGTCGCTTAATTCTAAACAAATTGATGCCAATGTAAAAATGTCATCTGTTTACAGAGATAAAGAAATTGGATTAAGAAAACTACTTTCTGAAAAATTACAAAGAGGGAAAATTGAACTTTCTATTTGGAGAGAAAAATCAGAATCGAATACAAACTATAAAGTAAATACTGAAGTAATTAAAGATTACCACAATCAGGTTCTGCAATTAAAAAAGGATTTAGGATTGAAATGGAATATGTGGACAATGACTCTTTTTTCAGCTAAATCATCTGATATACTTCCAATACTTTTAAAAATGCCAGAGGCATTGATAAAAGGAGAGGAAAAAGCAAATGATAATGAGTGGGATGAAATTGCAAAAGGGGTTGATATTGCGATTGAAAACATTTTGCAATTCCGATTGGAAGAAGGTAAAAAATTAGAGGAAGATATTACTACTAGAATTAATACTTTATCAAGATTATTAACTGAAATTCTTCCTTTTGGAAAGGGTAGAATAGAGAAGGTAAAGAAAATCCTAGCAGATAAATTAGCAGAAATAGACACTAAGAATATTGATGAAAACAGGTTTGAACAAGAACTTATCTATTACTTAGAAAAACAAGATATAACGGAAGAGCAAGTAAGGTTAGATGCACATTTGAGTTACTTTTTAGAAACTATGAAAACAGATTCTCCTAATGGAAAGAAACTTGGTTTTATAGGACAAGAAATAGGTAGAGAGATAAATACTATCGGATCAAAATCATCAGATGCAGGAATGCAAAAAATTGTAGTAGAAATGAAAGATGAATTAGAGAAAATTAAGGAGCAATTATTAAACATATTGTAGGTGGGAAAACTTATTGTTATATCAGCTCCATCAGGAGCAGGAAAAACTAGTATTGTTCATCATTTACTTAAAAATATGCCTGAACTTTCTTTCTCATTTTCTGCTTGTAGCCGTGAAAAAAGAGATAATGAAACACATGGAAAAGATTATTATTTTTTAGGTGTTGAGGGTTTTCAAAATAAGATAAAAGAAGATGCCTTCTTAGAATGGGAAGAGGTTTATGAAAATCAGTATTATGGAACTTTAAAATCAGAGATTGAAAGAATTTGGAGTGAACGAAAAACTGTAATTTTTGATGTTGATGTGATAGGGGGATTGAATATAAAAAAGCAATATCCTAAAGAATGTTTATCACTTTTCATTATGCCTCCATCAGTTGATGTTTTAAGGGAAAGATTGAGTGGTAGAGGATCAGAATCAGAAAAGAAATTAGAGATGCGTTTAGCAAAGGCAGAGCAGGAAATTTCAAAAAACCAGGAGTTTGATAAGGTAATTTTGAATGATGATTTTGGGATAGCTTGTGAAGAAACTATGGAAGTAATTACTAATTTTATAAACTCATAAAATGAAGATTGGTCTGTTTTTTGGAAGCTTTAATCCCATGCATGTGGGGCATAAAGTTATCGCTTCTTATTTGGCAGAATTTTCAGATTTAGAAAAGGTAATGTTTGTGGTTTCTCCTCAAAATCCCTTTAAAGAAAAAAAGAGTTTATTGGACCAAAATCACAGACTTCAGATTATTAGGGCTGAAGTGTATGATAACAATAACCTTGATGTTACCGATATTGAATTTAGTATGCCACAACCTTCTTATACCATTGATACTTTGGTGCGCTTAAAAGAAGATTATCCAGAAAATGAGTATTCGCTTATTATAGGGGCTGATAGCTTGCAGAACTTTCATAAGTGGAAAAATTATGAGCAAATTTTGGAGGATTACTCAATTTATGTGTATCCAAGGCCAGGTTATGAAATTAATGGTTCTCATAAAAACATACATATTGTAAATGGTGTTCCTCAAATGGAAATTTCAGCTTCTTTTATTAGAAATTCTATAAAAGACAGAAAGGATGTATCGTATTTAATGCCGGAGAAAGCTTGGAAATATACAGATGAAATGAATTTTTATAAATAAAGATAGTTGACGGTTGCTAGTTTGTACTCATTAGAGAAAAATATGAAAAAAAATAGTATCGATAAAAAAAGATACTCTCTTCTAAAAATAGTGGGTGCGTTACTGATGTTTATTTTCATACTTCCATCTTGCACTATACAAATGAAGATAGATGTTTCTTCTGATGAAAAGGAGAAAAGTGGCATGAAAATTTTGGTTGAAAACACAGAGCAAAAAGAATACATAGGTTGGTGGGTGTATGGAGAGGGGCAACATATTTTTAAAGATGAACAAACTCTTGAAGAATATGATATGGAATTTCCAAATGAGAATATGGAAGAATTAATTGAGCTTTACTTGGCAGTTTGTGAAATGGAATATTTTCCAATGGAGTGCAAAATGACCGGCCATCTAAAAAAAGAATTAGTAGAAAAACAAACTGCCTTAATAGTTTCGGACTTTGAAATACTATACATACAAGGCTGTGGGGAGTAGAGAACAACAACCAAATAACCCTTTGCATGGAAAAAGATTAGTTGATATCCTTGAATTTCTGGTAGCAGAATATGGCTGGGAAGAACTAGGAAACGAGATAAGAATTAATTGCTTTATCTCTAATCCATCTATCAAATCAAGCTTAAAGTTTTTAAGAAGAACTGAGTGGGCAAGAAAAAAAGTAGAACAACTTTATTTGAATACTACCAGACAATAGTTTTTCCCATCAATTTTCTTATAAGCATTATTATCCCTAATATTATTAATAATACTATTGAAATTAAGTGCCCGATAAAGCCTATTAGGAATGTTGGTAAGGAAATTAATAATAACAAAGGTAATAGTTTCCTTGCCCACCATTTTCTTTTTTTCCATGCACGCCATATGGTTCTGAGCAACAAGTAAAAACCACTAATCAAAATAATAGCATTAAGTATGTAGAAGAATACCATCCATGAAGGCTCTTCTTGTTCCTCATCATTCGGGTCTTCAATAACGAGATTTTCAGCAGTTAATACAGTATTATTTTCCGTAATTGGAAAAGATGCATAGCTTATATTTGCAAGTGTTGTCAGTATAATAAAAAGTAGTATTAGTTTTTTCATGTTTTAAAAATAGAGATTATTATTTAATGCTACTCATAAATCTGATTGATTGCCCCTCCATAATCTGCCCACTCCCAAATCCCTGATATTTTTCCATTTTTGAAATTAACTGTACGATAAGCCGAGAGTTCAACTGTATTTTCTCTACTTATAGTTGCTTTAGAATAAACCCTTACACTACCATCAATTTCATAAGTATTCTCATCAATACCTGGCAAATAAATAGAATGTCCAATTTTTATGGAAAAACCATTTTTTTTTAATTGTGAAAGTATTCCATCTTGATATTCTGTAAAAGATGCAGGAACTCCTTTTGGAGAACCAGCAGTAAAAGAAAAGAAAGTAAAATCTGATGTAAAATATTGGCTAATATCTAAAGCTGAACTATCGCTACTTTCATAATAATTATTGATATTATCAACTAGTAGTTTAAGAGTTTCTAAATTTTGCTCATAGCGCTTGATTTTATTTTTACCACAAGAGAATAAGAAAATTAAAGTTAAAAGAATGAGGGTATTTTTTAGTTTACTCATGATAAATAACATCCAAAATAGTTTGCCCAACAGCATTAAGAGTTTCTTTATCGATATTCTTCATATCATCTCTGTGAGTGTGCCAATGCTTGTTGAAATTACTTTCAGTGGCTGGATCATACTCAATAATATCAATAGTAGGAATTCCAGTAATTTGGTTTACATACAAATGGTCATCAACTATTTGTTGAGCATTTTCAAATACAAAATACTTTCCAAAACCCAATCGATTGGCTTTACGCCATACCTTTTGTAAGATACTTGAAGCATAATAAAAGGAGATTTGCTCATGCCTAAAAGTGGCATCCTTTGCCCCTACCATATCTAGCAAAATACCATATCTAGCAAAGTAATTCACTTTATGAGGGTTCTTGCTCCAATACTGTGAACCTAAGCACCAAGAATCTTGCATTAATGGGTAGTTGGAATTTTCAGGCTGACCATAATCTTCAGCATCAAAAAGTATAATGTCAACTCCTATTTTAGGATTTTTTTTACTGAATTGTCTTGCTAGTTCTATTAAAACTCCAACTCCACTTCCTCCATCATTTGCTCCAAGTATTGGGCTGCTTTGGTTTTCAGTATCATGGTCGGCAATGTGTCTACTGTCCCAATGGGCAAATAGAGCAACTCTATTATTTTTCTCTAGGGAGAAACTTGCAATAATATTTTTTAGCATATGATTTTTGCCATCATAAGTTCTGATTGGGGCTTCTTGTACAATTACATTTGGAGTATAAGTTTTGAATTTTTTTTCTAACCAAATAGCACAGTTTTTCCAGCCTTTGCTAGAAATTACTCTCGGACCAAAACTTACTTGTTTTTCTATAAAATAATAAGCAGAATCTGCATTAAAAGTTGGGACTTCAATTTTTACTTTTGGTTTTTTTGGAGTAGTTTTTGTTTTTTGTTGAGGCTCAGTTGAGCAAGAAGAAAGAATAAGCATTGCTAAAAGCAACACACCCCCAACCCCTCTTTTTAGTAATGAGGTATTATCTAATATCATATGTCTAATATCTATCATTTATTTTATCTCCCAACTACTTCCTTCTCTGCTATCTTTTATCTGAATTCCAGCTTTTTCCAATTCATCACGAATCAAATCGGCAGTGCTAAAATCTTTGTTCTTTTTTGCATTTCCTCTAAGTTTTAAAACTAATTCCATCACTTCATCAGTAAGGTCATTCCCTCCACTTTCTTTTGCAGAAATAAGTCCTAAAATATCAGTAACAAAATCAGAAAACAGTTTTTGCATTTTTGACAAATCGGAAGCAGTTAAACTTTCTTTACCATCTTTTACTGAGTTAATAATTCTTACTCCATCAAATAAATGTGCAATTAAAATAGGAGTATTAAAATCATCATCCATTGCATCGTAACAATTCTTTTCTAGCTCGTTTATATCATAAGTTGAGCGGTCAGAATGCTTTAGATTTTCTAAAGTATCCATTGCATTCATCAGTTTTGTAAATCCTTTTTCGGCAGCTTGCAAGGCTTCATTGCCAAAATCAATAGTGCTTCTGTATTGCGCTTGAAGTATGAAAAAACGAATTGTCATTGGGCTATAAGCTCTATCTAATTTTGCATGATTTCCATTAAAAAACTCCTCTAAGTTGATGAAGTTTCCAAGAGACTTACCCATCTTTTTCCCATCAATTGTAATCATATTATTGTGCATCCAGTAGTTTACAGGATTACAATTATTACAAGCGTTAGATTGTGCGATTTCTGCTTCATGATGAGGGAAAACCAAGTCCATTCCACCTCCATGAATGTCAAAATTTTTCCCTAAATATTTTTCACTCATTGCAGAGCACTCCATATGCCAACCAGGGAACCCTTCACCCCAAGGAGAATCCCATCTCATAATATGCTCAGGATTTGCTTTTTTCCAAATTGCAAAATCAACCGAACTTTTCTTTTCTGATTGCCCGTCCAAAGCACGAGTTCCCTCTAAAGTATCCTCTATATTTCTTCCTGACAGAGTTCCGTAAGGGTAAGATGCATTGTATTTCTTTACATCCAAATAAACAGAACTATTTACCTCATAAGCAAATCCATTTTTTAGGATTTTTTGCACCATTTCAATCTGCTCAATAATATGTCCAGTTGCTCTCGGTTCAATTGAAGGAGGCAAACAATTTAAAGCATCCATTGCTTTATGATAACTAATCGTGTAGAATTGAACAATTTCCATAGGTTCCAATTGTTCTAATCTTGCTTTTTTAGCAATTTTATCTTCTCCTTCATCTGCATCATTTTCAAGGTGTCCTGCATCTGTTATATTCCTAACATATCTTACTTTATAACCAGAGTGTTTTAAGTACCTAAAAACTACATCAAAAGTAATTGCAGGGCGTGCATGACCTAAGTGAGGATCTCCATAAACAGTAGGTCCACAAACATACATTCCTACATGATTTTCCAATATAGGATTAAAAATTTCTTTCTTTCTTGTAAGCGTATTGTATATCTGTATTTTTCTGCTCATTATGCAATTGTTTTATATTTCTCTGTCAGATTTCTCATCATATCTGAAGTCATTTTTTCTAGGTTATATTTAAGCTTCCAACCCCAATCATTTTGCGCATGCGTATCATTAATTGATGATGGCCATGAGCTCGCAATTTCTTGTCTGAAATCAGGCTGGTACCTCATTTTAAAATTTGGTATGTGTTTTGAAATTTCCTCAGATAATGTTTTTGGTGTAAAACTTACACCTGCCAAATTATATGAGGAACGGATTTTTACTTGTTCAGCAGGAGCTTCCATTAATTCAATTGTAGCACGGATTGCATCTGGCATATACATCATTGGTAAGCTAGTATTTTCAGCTAAAAAACTTTCGTATTCACCATCAGTTATTGCTTTATGAAAAATTTCCACAGCATAATCAGTTGTTCCTCCCCCTGGTGCTGCTTTCCAGCCAATCAACCCTGGATAACGGATAGATCTTACATCTACTCCAAATTTATTAAAGTAATATTCATTCCATCTTTCTCCAGCTTGCTTTGTAATTCCGTAAACAGTATTAGGTTCCATTACCGTGTATTGTGGGGTATTCTCCATTGGAGTTGTAGGCCCAAATACTGCAATAGATGAAGGCCAAAAAATCTTTTTAATGAGTCCATCTTTTGCTAAATCCAATACATGTGAATGAGAACGCATATTCAATTTCCAACCCAATTCAATGTTTTGCTCAGCAGTTGCAGATAGTAGTGCTGCTAATAAATAAACTTGAGTAACTTTATATTTTGCAACAATATTACGGAGGAGTTTTTCGTCCATAATATCCAAAATCTCAAAAGGTCCGGAATTCATTACCTCATCATATGATTGGCGAATGTCTGATGCAATAACATTTTCGTTACCGTACATTTTTCTCAGCTCAACTACTAACTCTGTGCCAATTTGACCTGATGAACCTATAATTAAAATTCGTTCTTGCATGCGTTTAAATATTTTGACAAATATAATATTATCTAATACTTTAATAGGAAAATTAATTTGCAATAAAATTTTAAGATTTTATATCTTTGCACTAATTTTACGAATCAGAATATTATGGATCCGAATACTGGCAAAAAAGGAATGTTTAATAAACTAAGCAAGGAACAAGGTTTAGCTTTAGTAGAAAAGGAGGATTTTTCCAGGAAAACAGTTTCTTTTTATAGGTATGTTATTTTAGACGCTCCTTTTGATTTGCGTGATGAGCTTTATTTACAGTGGAATGAATTAGGAGTTTTAGGGCGAATTTACTTAGCACATGAAGGAGTAAATGCACAATTAAGCGTTCCTGAGCACAATTGGGAGGCATTTGTAAAGGCAGTACATGCTAATAAATATTTTACAGCTATGCCCTTTAAAATTGCGGTTGAAGATGATGGAAAATCATTTTATAAACTGACAATTAAAGTGAGGCATCAGATTGTTGCTGATGGTTTGCCAATTGATGAATATGATGTAACTGATGTGGGGGTGCATTTGGATGCTGAAAAATGGAATAATGCGTTAGAAAGTGGAGCTACAGTAGTGGACATGCGTAATCATTATGAAAGTGAGATAGGAAAGTTTAAAGGAGCGATCTGCCCTGATGTTGAGACTTTTAAAGAAGAATTACCTGAGGTAAATGAAATGCTAAAAGGACAGGAAGAAGATGAAATTTTACTTTATTGTACGGGAGGGATAAGATGTGAGAAAACATCAGCATATTTAAAACATCATGGGTTTAAAAATGTTTTTCAGTTGCATGGTGGGATAATTGATTATGCCCGACAATTAGAACAAGATGATAGTCTGGTAAACAACTATGAAGGCAAGAATTTTGTATTTGATGAAAGGAGAGGCGAGCGTATATCGGCTGATGTAATTAGTAATTGCCATCAATGTGGAGAGCCATTTGATACGCATGTAAATTGCAAGAATGTAAATTGTAATTTATTGTTTTTGCAATGTGATAATTGTAAAACTAAGTATGAGAATTGCTGCTCAATAGAATGTATTGAAATTATTAATTTACCAATGGAGGAGCAGAAGTTATTGAGAAAAGGAACGGGTCAAAAGAAGATGTATTACAGTCATAAAAGAGTTAATCTAAATTTAATTAAGTATGATAAGAATAACTAAAGAATTTAAGTTTGAAATGGCACATGCCTTGCATGGGTATGATGGGCTTTGCGCAAACATACACGGGCACTCTTACAGGCTATGGGTAACTGTAAAAGGTAAAGTTAAGGAGGAACTCGGTCATCCTAAAAATGGCATGGTAATGGATTTTGGTGATTTAAAAAAGGTTGTAAAACCTAATATAGTAGATAAGTTTGATCATGCTTTGGTGCTTAATGCAAACTCCCCACATGCTGATATTAATTTGGAAGCTTTTGATAAAGTTTATCATCTGGATTATCAACCAACATCAGAGAATTTAGTTATTGATTTTGCTAACTATATTAAAGCACAACTTCCTGATGGCGTGAGTTTAGTAAAAGTTGTTTTATCAGAAACTGCAACTAGTTTTGCTGAGTGGAATGAGGATGACGTGCCCTCTCCTATTATATAGAATTTATATAAATAAAAATGAATTTAAAATTATGTGCTAAATTATAGTTTCCATAAATTGGTTTTTCTATTTTTGCGACCGAAAAAATTTATCAAATGACAAATATTTTAATTTTTATTATTGCAATCTTAGTTATTGCAACATTAGTTCAGATTGTTAGAGTTAGCGAGCTATTATCAGAAATAAAAAATAAGGATGTTAATGAAGTAACCGATAAAGATAATAACACTCAAGGATTATTATTTTTAGTAGTAGGTTTTGGATTTTTAATTTTTGTTATCTGGCAAATGATAACTTGGAATCATCTTTTATTACCTCCTGCGAGTTCAGTACATGGGACTCAAATTGATTTATTAATGAAAGTGTCCATGGGATTAATTATTGTAGTATTTTTTATTACATCACCTTTGCTATTTTATTTTGCATTTAAGTATAGGGGTAAAAAATCTAATAATGCATATTTTTTATCACATAATAATAAGCTAGAAGTTGTTTGGACTGTTATTCCTACTATAATACTTACAGGGCTTATTATTTTTGGCTTAAAAACTTGGGATAATGCCATGAATGTTCAGGTCACTGAATCAACTAAATTAATTGAAGTTTATGCAAAGCAATATAATTGGACTGCTAGATACTCTGGCCTTGACAATAAATTAGGTAAAGCAAATTATAAATTAGTTAAAGGGAAAAACACTCTTGGTGTTGACATGTTAGATATCAATTCTGCAGATGATAAAATGGCTAGAGAGGTTCATTTAGTAGTTAATGAGCCAGTATTATTAAAGTTTCGTTCTCAGGATGTAATACATTCTGCTTTCTTACCACATTTTAGAGTACAAATGAATTGCGTTCCAGGAATTACCACTCAATTTGGATTTACCCCTAACAAAACAACTGCTCAAATGAAAGAAAGTGAGGGCGAGGATTTTGAATATGTTTTATTGTGTAATAAGATATGTGGAGCTTCACATTTTAACATGCAAATGAAATTTATTGTTGAAACCCAAGAAGAATATGATATTTGGATTGCTTCTCAGGAGAACTTAGAAAAAAAATTATTAACTCAAAAATAATATAAAGGATGTCGGAACATCATAAAGAAAACTTCATTACTAAATACATTTTTAGTATGGATCATAAGATGATTGCAAAGCAATTTCTTTTAACTGGAATGTTTATGGCCGTTGTTGGGATGCTGATGTCTGCTATTTTCAGAGTCCAATTGGCTAACCCTGGTGAAACTTCTGTATTATATAACTTACTGCCAAGCGCTTGGCTAAATGATGCAGGTGGTTTAAATCCTGATAAATATTTAGCCTTAGTTACTATGCATGGTACAATATTAGTTTTTTGGGTGCTAACAGCCGGTCTTTCAGGTACATTTGCTAATTTCTTAATACCATTACAAATTGGCGCTAGAGATATGGCTTCTGGATTTTTAAACATGCTTTCTTATTGGTTCTTTTTTATCGCTACTGTTGTATTGATGAGTTCATTATTTGTTGAGTCAGGCCCAGCATCTGGTGGTTGGACAATCTACCCCCCACTTTCTGCACTGCCACAAGCAATTCCTGGCTCAGGTACTGGTATGACATTATGGTTAATTAGTATAACATTATTTGTTGTTGGCTCATTACTTGGAGGGCTAAATTATATAGTTACAATATTAAATTTAAGAACTATTGGAATGACTATGAAACGTCTTCCCCTTACAGTTTGGGCTTTATTAATCACAGCAATACTTGGGGTCCTTTCATTTCCAGTTCTTTTATCTTGTGGTTTATTACTAGTTTTTGACAGATCATTTGGTACTAGTTTTTATCTTTCAGATATCATTATTAATGGTGAAATTTTACATAATGAAGGAGGGAGTCCTATTTTATTCGAGCATTTATTTTGGTTTTTAGGTCATCCTGAAGTTTACATTATTTTATTACCTGCATTGGGTATTGTTTCTGAGGTTATTGCTGTAAATTCAAGAAAACCTATTTTTGGATATAAAGCAATGGTTGGTGCGTTATTATTAATTGCATTTTTATCATTTATTGTTTGGGGACATCATATGTTTATGACTGGGATGAATCCTTTCCTTGGTTCTGTATTTACATTTACTACTTTACTTATAGCTATACCTTCAGCCGTAAAAGTATTTAATTATTTAGCTACTTTATGGAGAGGAAATATTCGTTTCACTCCAGCAATGTTATTTGCTATTGGTACGGTTTCAGCATTTATTACGGGTGGATTAACTGGAATTATTTTAGGAGATAGTGCTTTAGATATTAATGTACATGACACTTATTTTGTTGTAGGGCACTTTCATATTGTAATGGGTCTTTCTGCTATATATGGTATGTTCGCAGGGGTGTATCATTGGTTCCCTAAAATGTACGGAAGAATGATGAATAAGAATTTAGGATATATACATTTCTGGGGTACTTTTATTTGTGCATATGGCGTATTTTTCCCAATGCATTTTTTAGGATTAGCTGGTTTACCAAGAAGATATTACTCTAATTCAGCTTTCCCAATGTTTGATGGGTTATCGGATATTAATGCTCTTATTACTTTCTTTGCATTAGCTGGAGCTGTAGTTCAAGTAATTTTTCTTTTTAATTTCTTTTATAGTATATTCAAAGGAACAAAAGCAACTCAGAATCCATGGAAGTCAAATACTTTAGAGTGGACTACTCCTATAGAAAGAATACATGGTAATTGGCCTGGAGACTTACCAGTTGTAAAACGTTGGGCTTATGATTATTCAAAGCCAGGTGCTAATGAAGATTTCATTTTACAAACTGAACCATTAAAAGAGGGAGAGGTAGAGCATTAATATGGATATAGCTTTAAGAAATATAGTTAAAAAACAGCTTTTATGGATATCATTAGCTGCAATTTCAATGTTTTTTGCAAGCATGTTATCTGCATTTATAGTTGAAAAAGCTGACGTTGGAAATTGGAAAGAATTTATTTTGCCAAATTATTTTGTATTAAGTACTGGGGTTATTATTCTCAGTAGTTTAGTGCTATTCTTTATTAAACCTCAACTTAAAAAAGAAAAGTCCATATTTGGTTTAGTTTTTACTGTTTTAATTTTAGGAATCCTATTTTCATATTTTCAAATTAAGGGATGGCAGCAATTAACTAATCAAGGCATTTATTTAACAGGAGTTGGCAGTAATATATCAGGATCGTTTTTATATATTTTAACTTTAACTCACCTTTTACATCTTGTTGGAGGGATAGTTGGATTATGCATAAGCACAATTAAATCAAAACAGAATTTATACTCAATTAATAATTACTTAGGCTTAGAGTTAACAGCTATCTACTGGCATTTTTTAACTGTGCTTTGGGTTGTATTATTTGCGTTTTTAAAATTCTATTAAATCAATAAATTAAAGCTATGGATGAAGTGTTAGATGAAGCATTAGTAAAAGATCATAAGCCAGCATGGAAAGGAGGTGATCAGCCTTATGAAGCAAGTTATGGGAAATTAATGATGTGGTTTTTCTTAATTACGGACACCTTGACATTTTCTGCTTTTTTAGCATCTTATGGATTTAGTAGATTTAAATATCCTGATATCTGGCCAAACCCTGAAGATGTATTTAGTCACTTCCCATTCTTGCATGGGGAGCATCCACTTTTGTTTGTTGCCTTAATGACGTTTATTCTTATTATGAGTTCGGTAACAATGGTACTTGCGGTGAATTACGGACATAAAATGCAAAAGAAGAAAGTGATTTTATGGCTTTCCTTAACTATTGTTGGGGGCGCTATATTCTTAGGGTCTCAAGCATGGGAGTGGGGACATTTTATTCATGGTGATAAAGGAGGGATTAATACTCAAACAGAGCATGTAGTACATATTGCTGAAGGAGAGAAATTATCTTCTGTTTACGAATTAATGGGTGCTGATGGACATGATGGGACGCACCATCACTTCACGGTTGATCAGGTGATAACAAGCTTAGAAGCGAATCCTCAATATAATATTAGAAAAGCAAATAGAATGTATCTTACAAATGAGGACGCAATTGCTTATTTAAGAGAAAATGCATCTGAAGTATTGTTAGGAGCAAATTTGAAAAATAATGAATACGGACATCCTTTATTTGCGGATTACTTCTTCTTTATTACAGGATTTCATGGGTTTCATGTATTTTCAGGTGTAATTTTATTAATCATTATTTTAATTAATGTAGTTAAAGGAACTTATGAAAGAAGGGGTCATTATGAAATGGTAGAGAAAGTAGGACTATACTGGCACTTTGTAGATTTAGTATGGGTATTTGTATTCACATTCTTCTACTTAGTATAATTAAAAAAATAAATTATTATGGCAAGTGAAACAAAGGGAAATTGGTGGATTTGGAAGGTTTTTTGGATATTATTATTTATTACAGCATTTGAAGTCGCTCTTGGAATAATTAAGCCATCCTTTTTAGTAGATACAATCTTTTTAGGCACAAAATTAATAAACCATGTATTTATTATTTTAACTATTATAAAAGCAGCATATATAATCAATCAATTTATGCACTTAGGGCATGAAAAAGTCACTTTAAAATGGACAATATTATTGCCTGCACTTATACTAGTGCCATATTTGTTATTCATTCTTTTAAATGAAGGATTCTACACCTATTTGAAAATTTAGATTTTTAAATATTATGAAAATAGAAAAAATAACACTTCTTTTCTTATTGCTGGTTTTACCCGCCATTATGTATTTTTATTTAACTAGGGGGTATAATAATTTTATTAAATTAGAGATTATAGGTGAAGCTGATTATAGTATTGATGATTTTAGTTTTATCAATCAAGACAATGATACTATTACAAAGGATAGTCTCTTAGGATCAATTTATGTTGCAAATTTTTTCTTTACATCTTGCCCTACTATTTGTCCAACAATGACGAGAAATATGTCATATTTACAAGATAAACTTAGTGTTTACCCTAATATTAGGTTTCTATCTCATACTGTTGATCCTGATAATGATACGCCAGAAAAATTAGTTAAATATGTTGATTTAATGCAACAAAAAAATATTAACATTGATTTATCTAATTGGGATTTTGTAACGGGCGATAAAGATAAATTATATGAATCAGCAGCAAACTATTTTGTTAATGCTAGCGTTGATTCATTAGCCCCTGGAGGATTTTTACATTCAGAGTATTTTATTTTAATTGACAAACAGGGAAGAGTTAGATCTGGTATTGATATAAATGGAAATGTTGTTGGCGCATATGATGGCACTAATGAAGTCCAAATGAAGGACCTTATTAATGATATTAATGTTCTAATGGCAGAATACAAAAGACCTTTAAAGGATGCTAAAGATTAAATTATTTGTTTTAGTCATCTTAATGACTTTTTTCAATTCTCTCAGCTTTGCTCAGTGCGCAATGTGTAAGGCAGTTGTAGAGGCTAATTTGGAAGCAGGAGACACTAAAGGCGCAGGTTTAAATGATGGAATTCTGTTTTTAATGTCTATGCCGTATATAGCAGTATTTTTATTTGGAGTGTTTTACTACTTGCAAAAAAAAAAACTAAAGTAGCTTGAATCAATTACTATGAACGTATTTAAATACTATGGACAGCTTTTAAAATTCAGGCTATCTATTACTGTTGTTTTTTCTGCAATGGTTGGTTACCTTTTAGGAATTGAAAACTTTGTATTTAATGAGTTTATATTTTTGATAGTGGGAGGTTTTTTTGTTACAGGATCCGCAAATGGTTTCAATCAAATTCTTGAAAAAGATAAAGATAAATTGATGGAAAGAACTGCTAATAGACCTTTGCCTCAAGGTAATCTTTCCGTATTACAGGCCGTAATTTTTTGCTCCACAATGGCATTATTAGGTTTATATCTTTTAAACTTTATAAAGCCTCAAGGAAGTTTTTATGGATTTATGTCTAAATCTTCTTTATTTGGGTTAGTTTCTATCCTGCTTTATGTACTTTCTTATACTCCTTTAAAGAGAGTTTCAACTATTTCTATTTTTGTGGGCGCTATTCCTGGCGCTATCCCATTTTTATTGGGTTGGGTAGCTGCTACTGATGATTTTGGATTGGCAGCAGGGACTTTGTTTGCAATCCAGTTTTTTTGGCAATTCCCTCACTTTATTGCTATTGCTTGGGTACTTAATGATGAATATAAAAAAGCTGGATTTAAGATGCTTTTTGGGGAACAGAAGAATACATATCCAGCGTTAATCTCAATTTTCACTTCAGTGTGTATGACACTTCTTTCGGTTGCCCCTTACTTTTGGAGTTATACAGATTTAACTCTTTCAATCTATGCTTTTATATTGATTTTAATTTTAGGGATTTGGTTTACAAACAAGTCATTTAATTTGTACAAAGAAACTACTGATGAAAATGCAAAAAAGTTAATGTTAGCCTCTTTTGCCTACCTTCCATTAATGCAAATTATTTATGTTTTGGATAAGTTCTTTCTCTAAGATTTAGAAAAAATAAAGAGAGAATAGGTAGTTGCCATTAGTAAGAAAAAAGCACCAATTTGATGTAGAGCTGCAAGCCATGTAGGAACTACTAAAATCAAAGTAAAAATTCCTAAGATTGTTTGGAGTAGTACAATCCCTAAAAGAAAATTAAGAGGCCTTTTATGATTGTTTACTAATTCTAATTTTTGTCCTTTCTGCCAAATGTAAATTACAAAAGCAACTAAAATTAATGCAAGAGTTCTATGAATAAATTGAACTCCATACCTCCCTTCAACAAAATTTTTCCATAATGGATCAAGTTGATATACAGCATCAGCAATCCAATATTCGCCCATTTTTGGCCAAGTATTAAATCCAATTCCAGCATTTAATCCAGCTACAAATCCTCCATAAATAATTTGAATAATTATTAATAGCATTAGTATTTTTGTAAAACCAAGAAGTACAGTATTTCCACTTCTTTCTTTTGTAAAAATAAGTGGTAAAACTACCCAAAAGGTAAATGCAAAAGTTAAAAATGCTGTGATTAAATGCACTGCTAATCTGTAATGACTTACATCAGGATTATTTACTAAACCACTTTTTACCATCCACCAACCAATAGCTCCTTGCAGAGTTCCCATCATTAGTAAAATAGAAGTTTGAATAATTAGTTTTTTATTTAATCTTTTCTTTATCAGAAAATAAATGAAGGGTATGATAAATACTAAGCCTAATAATCTTCCAATCATTCTGTGGAGATATTCCCAGAAGAAAATTGACTTAAATTCACTTAAAGTAAAGTTGTAATTGTGTTGAATGTACTCAGGATATTGCTTGTATAAATCAAAAGCATCATTCCATTGTTCGCTATTTAATGGCGGAATACTTCCCATTATTAAGCTCCAATTAACCATTGATAATCCAGAATGAGTAAGCCTAGTAATGCCTCCAATTATTACCATAATAAATATTAGAAAACAACCTGATAGCAACCAATATATTACGGTTTTGTCCTTTTGCATTTAGATGTAGTAAGGAGAGATTAAAACATAAACTAAAACACCAGTGAATGACACATAAAGCCACATTGGGAATGTGATTCTTGCAATCTTTTTATGGTGCTCAAAATTCTCTTTTAAAGCCCTGGATAATGTAATTAATACCATTGGCATAATTACTGCTGAAAGTGTAATGTGCGAAATTAACACAAAATAATAAAAGTACTTGATAAATCCTTCTCCTCCAAACTTCACTGACTCATGTGTTAAGTGATGCGTAATATATGATAATAAGAAAATAGTTGAGAGTATTAATGCAAGATAAATCAACTTTTGGTGCAATGCTCTATTACCATTTTTAATTGCTTTTACTGCAAAGATTAATGTGAAGAACACAGTTCCATTTACAATTGCGTTAAGTAGTGGTAAAAAGTCAATTTCAAACCCACTAACTTTAGGAGTTATGTAAAGTAATGCTACTACAATTGGGATAATAATTGATAAGATAATAATTATTGGCTTGTGATTCATAAAGGTTAGTTTTGAGTTGGTAAAATTTAGTTTAAGTTTATATGTAGTTCGTTTAATTGTTCTTCATCAACATCTGATGGCGAATCAATCATTACATCTCTACCAGAGTTATTTTTAGGGAATGCAATAAAATCACGGATACTTTCTTGTCCTCCCATAATTGCACATAAACGGTCAAAACCAAAAGCAACTCCACCATGTGGAGGTGCTCCATATTCAAATGCTTCCATCAAAAATCCGAATTGCTCTTTTGCTTCTTTATCTGTAAATCCAAGATGTTTAAACATGAGTTGCTGTAACTCTCTATCATGTATTCTAATACTTCCACCACCTATCTCATTTCCGTTCATCACAAGGTCATAAGCATTGGCACGAACTGCTGCTGGGTCAGCATCTAGTTTTGCAATATCATCAGGTTTTGGTGAAGTAAACGGATGGTGCATTGCATGGTATCTTTCAGTATCCTCATCCCATTCTAACAATGGGAAATCTAACACCCATAAAGGCGCAAATACCTCAGGATTTCTTAGTCCTAATTCTTCCGCTAAGTGCAATCTTAATGTCCCTAATGCCTTTCTCGTTTTATCTAATCCTCCTGACATTATTAGCAACAAGTCACCATCTTCACAACCTGCTTTTGCTGCCCATGCATTTCTAGCATCTTCATCAAAAAACTTATCTACTGTTGATTTTGATGTTCCGTCCTCATTGTATTTACAATAGATAAGCTCTGTTGCACCTACCTGTGGCGTTTTCACAAAGTTGACTAATTTATCTAATTGTTTACGCGTATAGTTTGCACATCCTTTTGCATTAATAGCAAGTACTGCTTCTGAATTATCAAACACACCAAAATCTTTCCCTTGGCACTCTGCATTCATTTCTACAAAAGCCATATCAAATCTGATATCTGGCTTGTCTGAACCATACAATTCCATAGCATCATCATAAGTCATTCTTGGGAATTCTGCTAACTCAACACCTTTTACTTCTTTAAGTAAATGCCTTGTTAATCCTTCAAACATATTAAGGATATCTTCTTGTTCAATAAAGGACATTTCACAGTCAATTTGAGTAAACTCTGGCTGTCTGTCGGCACGCAAATCTTCATCTCTAAAGCATTTCACGATTTGATAATATTTATCAATTCCACCTACCATAAGCAATTGCTTAAAGGTTTGTGGCGATTGTGGTAAAGCATAAAACTGCTTTTCGTTCATTCTACTTGGTACTACAAAATCCCTTGCTCCTTCAGGTGTTGATTTTATTAAGTAAGGCGTTTCTACCTCAATAAATCCTTCAGAGTTTAAGAAGTTTCTCGTTTCAGTAGAAACTTTTGCTCTTAGCATTAAGTTTTCTTTAACAGGATTTCTTCTGATATCTAAATAGCGGTATTTCATTCTTATTTCATCACCACCATCTGTTTCATCTTCAATTGTAAAAGGTGGCGTTTTTGATGCGTTTAAAATAGTAAGTTCACTCACTTCAATTTCAATTTCTCCAGTAGGAATGTTTTTATTTTTTGATGAACGCTCAATAACAGTTCCGCTAATTTGAATTACAAATTCACGGCCTAATTTTCTGGCATCAGTACATAAGTCTGCATTTACATCCATATTAAATGCAAGTTGCGTTATTCCGTATCTGTCTCTTAAATCAACAAAAGTCATACCTCCTAAATCTCTTGTTTTTTGCACCCATCCACTTAGGGTTACTTTTTCTGAAACATTATTTATGTTTAATGTTCCGCAATTATTTGTTCTTAACATCTTAAAATTATTTGCTGCAAATTTAACACATTAGTTTTGTAAATTCGCACTATGGAAATAAATCCTTTTGATGATACTTATTTTATGAAAGAAGCCTTGAAAGAGGCACAAAAAGCATTTGTAAAGGATGAGGTTCCAGTTGGCGCAGTTATAGTTTGTGAAAATCAAATTATTGCAAAAGCTCATAATTATACAGAAACCTTAAATGATGTAACTGCTCATGCCGAGATGCAAGCTTTTACTGCTGCTGCTGATTATTTAGGAGGAAAATACTTAAATGAATGCACATTATACGTGACATTAGAACCTTGCGTAATGTGTGGGGGAGCATCCTATTGGACGCAATTAAAAAAAATTGTTTTTGGAGCTGCTGATGAAAAAAGAGGATTCTCCATACTTTCAGAAAATATTTTACATCCAAAAACTGAAGTCGAAAGCGGATTAATGAAAGAAGAATGCAGTAAATTATTAACTGATTTTTTTCAATCAAAAAGATAAATAAGCGTATTTTTGCGCTAATAAAAATATAAAATTATGAATTATCCAGAAGAAATGTGTGCGCCTATGCGTGCCGATTTAACATCAGCAGGTTTTGTAGAATTAAAAACTCCTGAAGCAGTATCGGATTTACTAGATAAAAAAGAAGGAACTGTATTAGTTATGGTGAATTCAGTATGTGGTTGTGCGGCAGGAAACGCTAGGCCAGCGGTAAAAATGACAACTAAATTTGATAAGAAAGTAGATACTTTTGCTACTGTATTTGCTGGGCAAGATATTGGTGCTGTTGCTAAAGCAAGAGAATATATGGCTCCATTTCCTCCATCATCACCAGCAATTGCAGTTTTTAAAGACGGGAAATTAGTTCATTTTATTGAACGTCATCATATTGAAGGTCGTTCAGCTGAAATGATTGCTGAAAATATTAAAGATTGTTTTGATCAAATCTGTTAAGAATTTTTGCTTAATATTTAGTTGATTTAGAGGTGATATTCACCTCTTTTTTTTACTTCAATTTTTTGAAGAAAATATTTATGGTGAAGTGTTTAAAAAATTTGTATCTTGCGAGCTTAATAAAAGATTATAAATATTTTTAATAATATGAAGAAGATATTACTTTTTACAGGCGTCATTTTTTTGAGTTTAACTACTGAATTATTTGCGCAACCTATAAATCTAACAACTACAAATATTTTAGCTACTAGTGCAGATTTAAATTGGGATGCATCTCCTTGTAGTGGTAATGTAACTTTACACTATAAAGTACTTGGGACAAACTGGCCAGGGACATCTGTTAATCCGGCTTTATCTCCTTTTCCTTTAACAGGTTTAAATTCTAACACTTCATACCAGTGGAGAGTAAAATGTTCAGGTACCTCCAATTGGTCTACTATAGAGAATTTTTCTACAGGACTTACGGGCTGTACAGATGCTTTAGCATGTAACTATGATTCTGCGGCTACTATAGATGATGGCTCTTGTACCATGCCTGGCTGTACAAATACTAGTGCTGCAAATTATGACCCGTCAGCTGGATGTGATGACGGTTCATGCATAATCCCCACAATAGCCACAGCATTTATTTCACAACCAATTTTATGTAATGGTGGCTTTACTACAGATGAAATGCAAATTGATGTGAATCAGACAGCTCCTGCAACTGTATATTCATGTGTTGTAGGACAATTATTTAGTAATGGTTATTTTCTTTCTTACCTTTCTACAAATCAGACTACTACTACAAGTTTAAATTTGCAAGGGTTTAATCCGAATGTTGATTATTGTGTTCGAATAGTGGATTCTGCTGCATACTATTCTGGAAATGATATTGGATTTGGAGGTAGTGCTAGTGGGACAAGTACAGTAGGTATATATGATGAGTTTTGCTCAATTAATTTTTCTGAACCAGCTCTACTTGTAGCAACTACAAGTGTTGTTGCTAGTAATCAATGCGCAGATGATTGTATAGCAGCTGAAGATTTAATAATTAGCGGAGGGACAGGTCCTTTTAGTTTTTCTGTAAATGGAGGGACTCCAATTGTTTTGCCAGCTGGGGATTCTACTTATTCTTTTACAGGGCTTTGTGCTGGAACATATGATATTATTGTTACTGATGCAAATGGCTGCGCAACATCTCCTTCAACTACAACATTTAACATTTCACCAATTTCACCAATTGTACCTGCAGGATTTATGTCTACACCTAATCTTAATTATAATCTTGACTGTTTTGGAGATAATAATGGTACAATTACAGCAAATGCTAGTGGTGGTACAGGAACATTTACATACTCAATTGATGGAATTACTTTTCAGTCCAATGCTCTTTTCTCTGGTTTATCTGCAGGAACTGATACTATTACATATAAAGATGCAAATGGATGTATTGAAACAGAGCAACTGACCTTGAATGAGCCTCCCAATTTATCAGGAATTGCTAATATAACTCAAGTTGTAGATTGTTTTGGAGCAAGTACTGGAGAAATTACTTTTGATGTTGATGTAACTCAACCTGGCGTACCTCCATATCAATATTCAATTGATAATGGGAGCAATTATCAGTTATCAAATGTGTTTAGTAATCTTACTGGTAATATTACTTATGATGTTATGATAGAAGACAATAATGGATGTCAATACACATCATCTATTGATTTAGCAGAACCAGCACAAATTATTTATTTACCTATTCTTAGTAACTATAATGGATTTGAAATCACTTGTAATGGAGCTGCTGATGGGTCTATCGATTTTGGCACACCAATTGGGGGGACTGCACCTTTAGAGTATTCAATTGATAATGGCTCGAGTTACTTACCAGCATTAATTTTCACTTCATTAGTTGCAGGTTCATATGATTTAATAATTAGAGATTCAAACTTGTGTATTGAACCTATTACAGTTGTGTTAGAGGAGCCGGGAATTTTTACTATTCCGGCTACTGTAACAAACCCTATAAGTTGTTATGAAGATGATAATGGAAGTGTTACTATTTCACCAGCTAATGCAGTAGGACAAGTTACATATACATTTGAGGGGACACCACAGACTGACTCAATATTTACTGGATTAGAGGGTGATATAACAAATCCTACTCCTTACGTAATTGACGCAACAGATGATAATGGCTGTATTGTTCAAGATTCTATAAGTTTATCTGAACCAACTATTTTTACATTTACTACTAATTCAAGTTTAGATTACTGTATTCAATCAAATGGGACTGCTGAAATAAACGTTACAGGAGGAGGAACAGGAATCGGCACTTATAGTTATTTATGGTCAGACGGCCAAACTACAGCTTTAGCTGATAGTTTAGCATCAGGGATTTATTCTGTTATAGTTACTGATACTAATCTTTGTACGTTCTCAGCATCAGATACAGTGGCGGAAGATCTAGGCTTTACTATTTCGTTTTCAACTGTGGATCCATGTTTGGGACCAAATAGTGGTTCAGCAACAGTTAGTGCAACAGGAACATCTCCTTATACTTACCAATGGCTTGATATAAATGGAGATACAATCATAGGAGAAACTTTAGCAACTATTGATAGCATTTCTGTAGGCACTTATTCTGTACTTGTTAAAGATAACACAACTTGTGTGGTTACTGGTACTGTTGCTATTATTGCACCTGTTAATCCAATACAAATAGATTCACTAATTATTATTGAAAACTCTTGTTTTGGAATTAATGATGCTCAAATCGAAATTTTAGCAAGTGGAGGTCAATCTCCATATTCGTACTCTAATACAGGAGGCCTAAACATTCAAACTAACCCTGTTTTCAGCAATTTATCTCCAGGGTCATTTACTATTTGGGCAATTGATGCTAATGGTTGTTTTGCCGATTCTATTATTCAATTAACTTATCCTGATCAGCTAGTGATTGACAGCACAGTATTTACAAATATTAGCTGTTTTGGAGAAGATGATGGTGCAATACAAGATATCATATTCACAGGAGGAACAGCACCTTTTGAATATACAATTGATGGAGGTGTTCCTCCGCAATCTTACCCACTTTTTAATGATTTAGAACCTGGATGGCATACAGTAGAAATTGTTGATATTAATAATGGAGTAAACGGTATTACTTGTGAAACTTCAGATCTAATATATATATCTGAGCCAACACTTTTAAATGCCGTATTAACGCCATCTGATTGGAATAATTATCAAGTATTATGTAATGGTGGGAATTCAGGATATTTAGATGTAACTGCTTCTGGAGGAACATGGCCTTATTATACAATTTATAATACAGATACTACTTTTGGATCTGCTTCACAGATTACTGGATTAGATGCTGGAAATCACACTTTTGTAGTAGAGGATGCTAATGGTTGTGCTCACACAGAAACAATTATGTATAATGAGCCAGCTCCTATTGATATTTCATTTTCACCTACACATGTTAGTTGTGTTGCTTGGAGTAATGGAGCCGCTACTGCTATTGTTTCTGGAGGTGTAGGTACTGCAACATCTTATACATATCAATGGAGTGATGCAAACGGGATAATTACAGGAGCGACTACATATTCAATAGATAATTTATCTGCTGGAACTTATCCAATAACTGTTACAGATATTCATGGTTGTTCAAGTTTAGGTTCAGTTGATATATTTGATAATAACGCTCTAAGTTTATCGCCTGCAACTGTAACTAATGAAGGTTGTTATGGAGAATGTGATGGAGAAATTTTGCTCAATGTCAGTGGAGGAGTTCCGTTTACACCACCAGTACCAACACTAAATACACTATATAATTATCAATGGAATGATTATTTGAGCCAAACAACTAACCCGGCTGTTGGACTTTGTGTAGATAGCGTTACTCTTTTAACTGAATATATTTGTGTTATTACGGATGCTCAAGGATGTGAGTTGATAGATACTGTAAGCATAACTCAAAATAATGAATTGATTGTTCAATCAGAAATAATTGATGCAATTTCTTGTTTTGGAGAAGCTGACGGTAAGATAAAAGCAACAGTAACAGGTGGAAATCCAGTATATAATTATACATGGTCTAATGGAATTACAGATTTAAATACAAATAATATTACTTCCCAGATTTTTGGACTAGAGGTTGGGTCTTATATTGTTGAGGTTGAAGATGCTAATGGCTGTAAAGATACTGCTGCAATATATTTATATCAACCAGATTCGCTACAAGTAACAATAACAGATATTGATATTGATTGTTTTGCAGGAGGCACAGGTTCTATTGAGGCCCTTGCAAATGGAGGCACACCTTTCTTAGGTATTCCTCCTCAATATGAATATACATGGCTGAATGAAAGTGGAGCAATAATTTCTACTGTTATGGTTGATAATGATATGAATGCAGAGATAACTGGACTTGTACCAGGATTCTATACAGTAAAGGTTGTAGATTTAAATGGATGTACTGTAATTTCAGAATCAGTTTCAATTACTGAGCCATCAGATGGTTTAGAAATGTCAGTTGATTACTTTGATGAAGCATGTGATATTAGTGCATATGCTACTGTATACCCTGTTGGGGGGACTCCTCCATATTTATATGATTGGGGAACGGGTAATGGCCCTGCAAATAATTCAACTCAAAATTTAGTTGCTGGTTCAAATACTGCATATACGGTAACATTAATTGATGATAATGATTGTGAAATCACAGAAGAGATCTTTGTAACTGGATATCAAAATGTTTTCATGCCAGGCTTCTTAGATGCTGTAGGCCCCTATACAATTTGTTTAGGACAAGATATTGATATTGATATAGATGAAAGAGATGGATTGACTTATACTTGGAGTGATGGAGTTTTAGCTGGAGATAGAAATATTTATACGGATACTATTTTAGCATTTGGACAAACAATTACAACTACTTATACTTTAACAATTCAAGATAATGCTAACTGCTCACAGGATGTAGAGGTAGTAGTAACCTATTCTGCAGATGTTGATCCTGAGCCAGCATCTTTTCCAGGTGTTGAATACGGAGACTTCCCTGTAGTTTTGGCAGGAGATCCGATAGATTTATTTTCAAATAATGATGATATTGAAGAATATTCTTGGTTTTGGCATAAAGATACAGTTGTAAGTGTCTCAGCTGAAATTACTGATTCACCAGCTAATTCTGGATGGTACTATTTACTAGTTGAAGACTTTAATGGTTGTTTAGGTTATGATTCTATTTATGTTGTTGTTGGGGTAAAACCTTATGAAGCAATCACTCCAAATGGGGATGGATATAATGACACCTGGACTCCATTAGATATTGAATCATATGAAAACTCTTTAGTGCAAGTATTTAATAGATGGGGTGGTCTAGTATTTGAATCAAAAGGTGGAGATAGTTATACGAATCCTTGGGATGGGACAAATGAAGGTAAAGAATTAGTTGTAGGTACTTATTACTATATAATTGACTTGAATACGGGTGATGCACCTCAAACGGGTCCTATTACAATTATCAGATAATATGAAAATTATAAAAATGAAAAGAATATCAATTTTACTATTTGTAATTTGTTTTGGAGGAGTTTTAAAAGCTCAGCAACTTCCTCAAATTACTCAATATATGATGAATAATTATGCAATAAACCCTGCTGTTGCTGGGATGTATGATTATTATCAAGTTAATACTACTATAAGAAACCAATGGCAAGGGATGAATGATGGACCAAGGACTACCATCATGAGTATTTATGGTAAGCATAGTAGAAATGTAGGTTTAGGAGGTACAGTTTTTAATGATGTTACTGGACCAACAAGTAGAGTAGGCGGCTCTATGTCTTATACATATTCTTTGAATATTACTCAATCAATGAAGTTAGCATTAGCACTTTCTGGAGGGTTTACTCAATTTAAAATAATTAAGGAGGGTATCCCAGTAAAAGATCGATTTGACCCATTAATGGAAGGAGGAGATGTTGTAAGATCGTTACCAGATGCAACTTTTGGTGTTAATTTGAATGGTGATAAATGGTATTTAGGTATGGCAGTTCCTCAATTATTGAGTTCAGAATTACGTTTAATGGATGATGATTTTGCGAGAATATATGATACTACAAGCCAGAGTGGTAAGTTAGCGAGCCATATATATGTTCTCGGTTCTTATAAGCATTCTTTGAATTCTGGAATTACAATTGAACCATCTTTCTTTTTAAAGTCAGTAGCTGGAGCTAAAACACAAATTGATTTTGGAGTTAAAACAGGATATAAAGAAATGTTTTGGCTAGGGATGAATTATAAGATGAACAATGATTTGTCATCAATGGCAGCTTTATTGGGATATAATATTAACGACAGATTTAATATTGGATACTCATTTGGGCTACCTTCATCAGAAACTAGCGCTTATCAATCTGGTTCGCATGAGTTTATGTTAGGAATAAAATTCCCTCATTAGTAAGAAAAAAGCCCTCATGATTATGAAGGCTTTTTTTATGTTGTATAAAGTGGTTAGATTAATACAACCCAAAACAAGTATTACGACAGTACAAATATATGCACAGTTTCTAGATACTTCTAAGTATCAGGCTTACAAGATGTTAACAAAAAATTGTTAATTTTTTTGCTAATAATTACTAGAAGTGATGAGTATAAATATCTAAATTTTAGTTAATAAATCATCTACTACTAATTAATTTGGATTTTTAATTTTAGTATAAAATACAATTAAATTAATTGTTAGTTTATACTACAGATTGTATTTGGTATATTTGCGATTCATAAACGAAAAGTATGAAAATTGCAATACTGGGGACTAGAGGTATCCCAAATAATTATGGAGGATTTGAGCAATGTGCGGAAAATCTCTCTGTAGGCCTTGTTGAAAATGGGTATAATGTTACAGTTTATTCTATTGACTCTCACCCTTATCAATCTAAAACATTTAAAGGTGTTAATATAATAAAGAAATACTGTCCTGAAAATAAGATTGGATCAGCAGCACATTTTATTTATGATTTCATTTGTTTAAAAGATGCATTAAAAAAAGACTTTGATGTTATATTTGAGTTTGGATACCAGAGTGTTGCTATTTCATTTGCATTGTTGCCAATCAAAAAATCTGTTATAGTAACCAATATGGATGGTCTTGAATGGAAAAGAGCTAAGTGGTCTCCTTTTGTAAAAAAACTTACAAAGTGGTTTGAGAAACTTGCTTCAGAAAAGTCAACTTTCCTAATTTCAGATAATAAAGGAATCCAAGATTATATCAAACAAAAATATAATAAAGAATCTGTAATGATTCCTTATGGAGCTGATAAGGTTAATCCGAAAAAAGAGTTCTTAACTAAATATAATGTTACAATTCAGGATTACTTCTTATTAATAGCAAGGTTAGAGCCAGAAAATAATATTGAAATGATTCTTGATGGATATTTAAGTAGTGAACATCCTACTAGGTTTTTAGTTGTTGGAAATACAGAAACATCTTACGGAAAATATTTGAAGGATAAATATATTCAATCAGATATTGTGTTTTTAGGCAGCATTTTTAATAAAGAAGATTTAGATAGTTTAAGAAAATTTGCAAAAGTATATTTTCATGGACATTCAGTTGGTGGAACTAATCCAGCTTTATTAGAGGCAATGGCAGCAAAAGCATTTATTTTTGCACATAACAATGTATTTAATAGAGATGTTCTGGAGGATAATGCATTTTTCTTTAAGAATTCTAATGAGGTACAACATCTTCTTAATTGTTTAAAAGATATAGAGAAATCTAAAAAACAAAAGATTTCAAATAATAGTATTAAAATTGATAATGAGTATTCACATCAAAATATTACAAATCAATATATTAATTTAATAGAAAAAATATCTAGATGAGAATAGTCATTATAACACAAGATGAACCTTTTTATTTAAGAAGTAGCTTACAACAATTTCTTAATTTATTGCCAGAAAAACACCAAGTTGTTGGGTGTGTAGTAAGTACTGTTTCTCCTTTTGGAAAACAAGAAAATTTTTTAAAAAAAGCATTACAGACATTAAATGTTTTTGGCATTAGATTCTTCCTATATTACTCATTAAAGTTTATTTTTGCTATTCTTAATAGTTCTAAATCCCTTGATTCATTTTTAAGAACAAATAATATAGAAAAGATATTATTAGATAAATCAATAAATAATAAAGAGTCAATTGAAATTATAAAATCATATAAACCAGATTTATTAATCTCAATATTAGGCAATCAAATTTTTAAGAATGAGATAATTAATCTAGCTCCTAAAGGATGTATTAATCTTCATACTGCATTATTGCCAAAGTACAGAGGCTTAATGCCAACTTTCTGGGTGATGAAAAATGATGAAAAATATACTGGAGTATCAGTGTTTTATGTGAATGAAGGAATTGATACAGGCCCTATTATAGTTCAGAAGAAAGTTGAGATTGGAAATAGAACTCAAGAAGAACTAATTAAACATACAAAGATGATTGGCATGAAATCAATTGTTGAGGCTGTTGAAATAATTGATATTGGTAATGTAGAAACATTAGAAAATAATAATGAGGATCAGACTTATTTTAGTTTCCCTAAGAAAGAAGATGTGGCTATATTTAAGAAACGAAACAAGAAATTTTTTTAATGAAAATACTAACTTTTGACATAGAAGAGTGGTTTCATATTATTCATAAATATCCTGAAGATATATTAGATAAATGGGATAATTATGAAGTTCGTATTCATAAAGGAATGGATAAAATATTACAGGTTTTATCGGAGAATGATGTAAAGGCTACATTTTTTGTTGTTGGGTATATTGCCAGAAAACATCCTGAAATTATTAAAAGAATACATGATTTGGGCTTTGAAATTGCTGCTCATTCTGATATGCATAAAGCGGCTTATAAACAAAGTAGAAAAGAATTCAAATTGGATTTATCTGATTGCATAAGTAGTATAGAGAATATAACTGGGGAAAAGGTAATATCTTATAGGGCTCCAGCATTCTCAATTAAAAAGGAAAATGTTTGGGCTTTTGAAGTTTTGAATGAATTAGGAATTGAGTATGATGCATCAATTTTCTCAGCCAAAAGAGATGATGGTGGTTTTGATGATTTTGAGTTATCAACTCCATTAATTATTAAATATAACGGAATATCAATTAAAGAATTCCCAATGAGCATTGACACGTTTATGGGAAGAAAATTTGTAGCTTCTGGAGGTGGTTATTTTCGTTTCTTCCCTTATTGGTTTATTAGAAAATTGCTCAAAGATGCAGATTATACAATGACATATTTTCATCCAAGAGATTTTGACCCTAGCCAGCCTATATTAGATGGACTTTCATTAAAAAGAAAATTTAAGTCCTATTATAATTTAGGTACTTCTTATGTTAAGTTAAGGCAATTAGTGTATGATTTTGATTTTATTGATATGAGGGAGGCAGCTGAAATTGTTAATTGGAATAATGTTCCAATTATAGATTTAAATAATCATTCAAACGATAAATAAATCAGAAGCGATTGCATCTGCAAAGGCTTTACCTTTTTGAGTTAATGTTATGATATTTTCTTCTGATAAAATGTATTTTTTACTTATCCATTTTTCAATTTCTTTTAAAAAATGAGCGTGAATTTCTGCTCCAAATTTATTTTGAATTATAGCACTATCTACCCCCCAAATGGTTCTTAAAGAAGTTAAAACATATTCATTATACTGTTGCTCTGTACTAAGTATTTCAGTCTCAAAATATGTTGTTTTGTTAGATATTCCTTCAATGTATTTTTTATTTGAGGAGACATTCCATCTTCTGCTTTTTCCATTAAAAGAATGAGCTGATGGCCCAATTCCTAAATAATATTGACTTTTCCAATATGAAGAATTATGATTTGAGAAATAACCCTCTTTTCCAAAATTAGATATTTCATAATGAATGAAATTGTTTTCTTTTGCTTTTTCTTGTAAAAAATTGAATTGCTCAATAATATATTCGTCATTAGGCAAACTTACTTTCTTAGTTTCTACAAGATGATTTAGGGCAGTTTTCTTTTCAACTGTTAGTGCGTAAGGAGAAAAATGCTGAATATTTAGCGCAAACATTTTACTTAGATTCTCCTCCCATTTGGATAAGGTTTGATTTGGTAGTCCGTAAATCAAGTCAATAGTAATATTTTTAAACCCTACCATTTTTGCTAGATGAATACAATTTTCTGCTTCTGAAGAATTATGTGATCTATTCATAAATTTTAAATCAGCATCATCAAATGATTGTATCCCTATGCTTAATCGATTAATCCCTAAGTTTTTTAATGAGGTTAATTTTTTTTCATCCAAATCATCAGGATTACATTCTAGTGTAATTTCAGCATTATCAGCAATAGAATAATTTTTCCCTATTTGGCTTAATATTTTTTTAAAATCAATGTCATCCAAAATAGAGGGAGTTCCTCCTCCAAAATAAATGCTCCTAATTTTTTGTTGATTTAAATAGCTTACACTTTCTACAATTTCCTTTTCGATACTTTTTAGCATTTCAATTTTATCTTTTTGAACGATTTTAAAATAAAAATCACAGTAAGTACATGCTTGTTTACAGTAGGGAATATGAATATATATGCTTGCCAAAATTTTTTGCTTAAAAGTTTTGCGAATATATAAAACTATTTATTTTTGCCACTGTTTATAATAAATCTAAATAAAAATAAATAAAATGAAAAAAATACTAAGTTTGATATTTGCTATTTCATTAATCGCAAATCTAAATGCACAGAACAGTGCGGAAAAAATTATTGCAGGAAATCCAGGCCTACATATAGGAGGCTACGGACAAATTGATTTTAATTTAAATGAAAGAGATGGAACAATTCATAATAACGGGAAATTAGATGTACATAGGTTAGTTACTTTTTTTGGTTATAACTTTAATGAAAAGGTTTCATTTGTGTCTGAACTTGAGTTTGAGCATGTCTCTGAAGTTTATGTTGAACAGGCTTTCTTAGATTATAAGATCAAGAAAAATTTATCTATTAATGCAGGTTTAATGCTCATTCCAATGGGGATTCAAAATTTGTATCATGAACCACCAACTTTTAACGGAGTAGAAAGAACAAATGTTGATAAATATATTATTCCAACAACATGGAGAGAGATGGGTGTTGGGTTAAGCGGTAGAAGCCTTGAGCATTCAATAAATTATCAAGCTATGTTAGTAAATGGTTTTAATGGGTATAATGATGGTGGCGTATTTAGTGGGAAAAGCGGATTAAGAAGCGGAAGACAAAAAGGAGCAGAATCATATATTACCTATCCTGATTTTGCAGCAAGAGTTTCTTATTATGGACAACCAGGTTTAAATTTTGGATTTTCTGCTTATTTAGGCGATTCAGAAAGCAAAGCCTATGATGGTTTAGACTTAGCTGATGAAACAGCTGTTGCTTCTGCAGACTCTACTATTATTGGAATTCAAATGATTGGTATTGATGCAAGGTATAATAAGGGTGCCCTACAATTAACAGGTCAATATATTATTGCTGATTTATCAAATACGGATCAATATAATGGATTCACCGGAAAAGATGTGGGGAGTAGTTTAACAGGATACTATTATGAGATAGGATACAATTTAATGGATGGGATTATTCCTTCTATTTCAAGTGATTCAGAAGAATTAATTGCTTTTGCAAGATATGAGAATTATAATACTCATGCAGAAGTTGAAGGAATTACAATTAATGATGCATATAATCGTACAGAAATAACTTTTGGGCTAGGATTTAAAGTTGCACCAGGCGCTGTATTCAAAGCAGATTATCAAATTAAATCTAATGCTAGCTCTGATGAGGAGAATGGACAATTTAATTTAGGAGTAGGGATTTGGTTTTAATTTTTTTGATTAATGAATTTTAAAAATCATATAAGTAAGGCGATAACTGTAATAGTTATTGCCTTGCTTTTTTCCTCTTTTAAAGCCTCTTATTGGGAATTAGATAAAGATAGCAGGGCGACTGTTTATAAATCAATAGCCAAAATTTTTAATAGCGAAACATGTAATCTTGATCCTATTGATGATACCTTTTATTCTATTTCAGAAGATGACTCTATTATAGGCTATTTAGCAGTAACTGATGCGCCTTCAAAATTTCATAGGTTTGATTATTATGTATTATTTAATGATAAAGAAGAAATATTAAAAGTTGAGGTTTTACATTATCGAGAAAATTATGGTGGTGAGATTTGTAGTAAAAATTGGTTGAAACAATTTGTTGGAATTGATACGGAAAACTATTCAAGTTTTAACAGAGAAATTGACGGAATATCAGGGGCAACTATATCTGTGAATAGCTTAAAGCATAATTTACTTAAGATATCCAATAAGTTAAAAAAATCTCGTAGATAATGGAAAGGAGCTCGGGGATTAGTGTTATTTTTGCCAAAAATTTAGACTTGAAACAGTCATTATTCATATTCCCCCTTTTATCTGTTTTTACTGCTTTTAGTCAAAACGATAGTATTCTGACTGAGAATAAATTAAATGAAGTAATTATTTCTGCTACAAAAACAAATCAAACAGTAAATGAATTACCTATTCCTATTACAATAATATCTGAAAAAGAAGTTCAAGAATTTAGTGCAAGTAAATTATATGATGTAATTACTAAACAAACAGGTATTGTAAGTGTCACTACAAAAACAGGTACTGAAGGACTGCAAATGCAAGGTTTAGATGCCTCATATACCACTTTCCTTATTGATGGTTTCCCAATTATAGGCAGGTCATTTGGAACTTTAGATTTAAATAGAATTTCTGTAGCAGACATTGAGAGAATTGAAGTTGTCAAAGGACCATCTTCAAGCTTATATGGTTCTAATGCTTTAGGAGGAGTTATTAATCTTATCAGTAAAAAGCAGATTGATGATGGGCCTATCATCAGTACCTCATTAAAACATGCCACTTATAATTCAACCAATTCTAGTTTAGTTTATAAATACAAAGAAGGAACTTTTCAGATTTCAAATTCTTTTGATTATTACAAAACAGATGGTTATGATTTAATAGATACTGATATACTTAGCACTGTTAATCCTTATTCAAATTACACCTTTCGCTCTAATTTAAAATACGCATTATCTGATAAACTTTTGTTAAATACGAATGGTCATTATTACAAGCAAGAACAAATAAATATTGCTAATGATTCAAGTTCTTTATTAAAAGGAGAAAGCAATATTAAGGAATGGAGTCTTGGTACTTCTGCAAAATATTTAATGAATGCTAACTTTTTCCAACAGCTAGAGATTTATAAAACTAATTATAGAGCTGATGAGTTTTTAAATACTGAGGATGGAGTGTTATATGAAGATAATTATTTTGACCATACATTATTGCAATCTGAGATGAAATCATCTTTCACTTACAAAGGATTAAATAGCATATTAGGATTTGGTATAACAAAAGAAGTATTATCCAGAAGAGATTTTTTAAATAATCCAGGGCAAGATTTAAAGTTTATTTATGGGCAATTGGATGCAACTGCTTTTAATAAAGTGAATATTATATTAGGTAGTAGATATGATAATTACACTAATTACACTCCAGTTGTTTCTAATAAATTAGCTTTAGGATTTTCTCTAACAAATAAGATTCAGATCAATGGTTCAGTGGGTACAGGTTTTAAGACTCCTGATTTTAGACAAAAGTATTTTGATTTTACGAACTCAACTATCGGCTATATAGTACTTGGTAGAGATGTCGCTATTGATAGACTAGATGCTATGCAGAATGTACAGGAGGTAGTTCCATTTTCAGAATTAAGTTCTCCTTTAAAATCAGAAACTTCACTAAATATTAATATTGGACTAAAGTATAATCCAGTAAATAATCTTTCTTTTGATGTCAACTTATTTAATAATAAGGTGAATGATTTGATTGAATGGAAATTAGTTGCTAAAGATGAAAACAATACAAATATTTACAGTTATTTTAATGTAAATCAGGTTGAAACCAAAGGGTTAGAATTTAACTCAACTTATACAAAAGCTAATAATTGGGAAATTAAATTTGGCTACCAATTGCTTTATGCATACGATTCACAAGTACTAAAAGGGATTGGACAAGATACCACATATTATGCTAGAGATCCAGAAACCCTTGCAAGTATCAAGCTTAATAAAGAAGACTACTTTGGACTGTTTAATAGATCCAGACATATGGGGAATATTAAATTTAATTATCATCTTAATGATAAAACTGAGATGAATACTATGCTTACATACAGAAGTAAATATGCGATTTCTGATTCTAATGGAAATGGTATTTTAGATACATACGATAAATTTATAGATGCCTATAGTTTATGTGATATAGGTATTACTCATCAAATAAGCTTGCTCAAAACTTGTCAAATAGGAGTTAAGAATATTTTTGGATTTACTAACCCTGAGTTTATAAGTAACATCACAGGAAGACTATATTATATGAGCTTTAAAATCAATTTTAAATAAACATAATTAACAATAACAATAACAATAACAATAACAAAAACAAAAACAAAAACAAAAACAAAAATGAAAACAAAAACAAAATTAGTAGCATCAATTTTTGCCTTAACATTGATATTCAGTGCATGTAAGAAAGATGCTGTCGTACCTGAACCAGTTTTAGATTGTAATGGAATTGAAAATGGCGTAGCAGTAGTTGATTCTTGTGGTGATTGTCATCAATCATATATTTATGATTTTGTAAGTCACATCCCAACTTTTATAAATGATACTACAGGATTAGTGTTAGGAGCAACTGAAATGCTTATTTTAGCTGGATCTCCTGATGATATAGCTTCAAATCCAAATTGGAACGCTGGTTGTAAATAAAACAAGATGCAAAAATTAAACCTTCTATTATCTGTACTTATTTTGTTTTTCACTTCTTGTGAGAAAAGCAGTAATAATGATATTATTATAGATGAGGATGTAATTACTTTTGTTGAGTTAAATGCAAGCCAGTATGATGTTAATATTCTTGATTCTTTAGTGATTGGTAAGTTTGAGAAGTTTAGTTTTTCAGAAGGAGATACAGTAATTCATGAAAATTGGGATGTAGCATTTAGCGGAACCACAATTATTGTTAATGGAGGAGATAGTTATAGCGTTAACCAGCCAGAAAGAACAGGTAATGCAGCAGTTTATATCGCTACAGGTGTTATGTCAGATATTAAAATAGTTGATACAAATAAATTAGAACAGGATAATGCATCAGGACCTGCTATAATTGATGATCTAGGAATCTCTGAACAGGGATGGGCATCTTATGATATGTCTGCACATCTATTATCTCCTACTGCAGGAAAGGTGTTAGTTTTTAGGACACATGATAATAAATATGCAAAAATGGAGATTCTTTATTTTTATGATAGTCCGGAGCCTGACCCTTCAAATGGAGATTATGGTGGTTTTTATACATTTAATTATGTGTATCAATCTGATGGAGGGCTCACTTTTTAAAAGGTGAAATGTTAGCTAAAAGAAAAGCGCCCATATGGGCGCTTTTTTTATTTTTGTAAAAATGGAAAAAGATTATTTCTCACATTTAAGTTCTGATGAAAAACACATCTTGAAAGATAAAGGGACAGAAGCCCCTTTTACTGGAGAGTTTGATGATTTTTTTGAAGCGGGTATTTTTATTTGCCGAGCGTGTAAAACTCCACTTTACGAGTCCAATACTAAGTTTAACTCAGGCTGTGGTTGGCCATCATTTGATGATGAAATTGAAAATGCAATTGTTAGATATGAAGATTTAAGTGGAGGAAGAGTTAGAACTGAAATTTGTTGCGCAAAATGTGATGGACACTTAGGGCATGTTTTTACTGGGGAGCAGATTACTGAAAAGGATACAAGGCATTGTGTAAATTCTTTAAGTTTACAATTTAAAGCATATAATAATTTAGAGAAAGCTACATTTGGAGCAGGGTGTTTTTGGCAAGTAGAGAAAATATTCAAAGCAACTACAGGAGTTTATTTATCATCAGTTGGATATATGGGGGGGGATACTGAAAACCCTACTTATGAGGAGGTTTGTAAGGGACAAACAAACCATGCTGAGGTGGTTCATATCCATTTCAATCCTGATATAATTAGTTATGATGAGGTATTAGAGATTTTTTGGAATAACCATAATCCGACTACTAAAAATAGACAAGGACTTGATGCGGGGACTCAATACAGATCTGTAGTGTTTTTTCATTCAGAAGAACAAATGAAGATAGTTGAAAGTTCATTAAAACAACAATCTAAGAATTGGAAGAATCCAATTGTAACTCAAATTATTTCAGCTGAAAAATTTTATAGAGCAGAAGAATATCATCAGAACTATCTGAATAAAAATAACTTAGGTAGTTGCGGAATTTAGGTTTTTTGGAAGTCTGATAGAGAAAGTTGTTCCTTTTCCTTTCTCTGATTTCATAACAAAAATACTTCCTTTATGATACTCCTCAATTATTCTTTTTGATAACGATAAACCAAGCCCCCATCCTCTTTTTTTAGAAGTAACACCTGGCTTAAAAATATTTTTTATAATTGAACGATCAATCCCGTCTCCAGTATCTGAAATATTAATTACAATTTTATTTTCTTCCTCAGTAATACTAACAGAAATTTTTCCCTTACCCTTCATGGCATCAACAGCATTTGTTACAAGATTTTCGATAACCCACTCAAACAACACACTATTTAATGGAATTATGATTTCCTTTCCTGGGACTTGAATGTCAAACTCAGTATTTACTGGCATTCTTGCTTTTAGGTACTCAATTGATTGAGAAACTAGGTTTACTATATCCCTTTTCTGGAGTTCAGATTTTGAACCAATTTTAGAGAATCTCTCTGTGATTGTTTCGAGTCTTTTAATGTCTTTCTCCATCTCGGCAACCATTTGTTCAGTTCCTTCTTTTTCTTTCAAGAGTTCAGTCCAAGCCATAAGGGATGATAAAGGCGTGCCAATTTGATGAGCAGTTTCTTTTGCCATTCCTGCCCAAACTTTATTTTGTTCGGATCTTCTACTTGCACTAAACATAAAGTAAGCTATAAACATGAAAAGACCTATAAATCCTAGCTGATAAACAGGATAATATCTTAATCTGTATAGTAGAGCAGAATCTTTATAATATATCCATTGTTTGTCTCCAATAATATTAATTTCAATGGGTTCGTCTCCACCTTCTTTTATTTCATTAAGTTCAGATCTTAAAAATTTATTATCAATTATTTGAGGAGTAATAAGTCCTAAATTGATGAAAAAGCTATCAGATTTTGTACAATTTTGGAAATTCCTATTTTCTAAAATACTATCACAAGCATCTACTAAAATTACTGGGATATTATTGTTTTCAGATATTACTTTAATTGCTAACGAATAATCACCTTCCCCAGTTAAACTAACAAGATGTTTAGTCGCTTGAGCCCAAAGTTCAATCTTTTTTCTTTCCTCAGTTTTGAGTTCTTTAACCAGTGTGTTAGTTACAAAAAGAGAGGAAATACCAATAATAACAGCAAAGCCAATTAAGGCAAATTTCCATTTTTGTTTTTTTGAGTAAATGTCCATATTTTAGTTTTCAGGATTCCATTCAATTTCTACTTCTTGTCCAGCTTCTTCAACTTCTTTATCTTTTGTCTGCAATATATCTTCTTTAATAATATTGCTGATATTCTTCTTCTCTACCTTTATCCCATCACTAACGTCTTCCATAAAACGGATTTTATCCAAAGTTATTTTAGGATCTTCTGTATTCCCTGTCATCTTTAAATATACGGTATTAAAGATTTTACCATCTTGTTCTTCTTCTCCAAATTCTGTATTTTTCTTCCTGAAAGAAGTTGAAAGAAGTTCAGATAATAATAATTTTATATCATAATTTATATCTTGGTTAAAAGTGTGAGACCCTGATATAAATACAGATAATGCTGAAGATTTTATCTCCATATTTGGGATAGTAATAATTTTATTTTCAACTTCAATATTATTTTCTAAAGTTGAGAATTTCACATGTTTCAATTCTTCAACACTTACATAAGATGATAAATTTTCTAATGTTTTGAAGTCAATTAACTCCCCTTTTTCAATTATTAAATGTAATTTTAATTTTAGTTTTTCTTTATCTAGAATAAAGTCAGGCTTCCAATGAGCTTCAATATTTACCTCAGCAGTTCCAAGTCCTTTTATTTCATTTTCATTTATGAAAGCTTGACCATAATTATTAAAAGCATGAAATGAATTACGGATATTAATTTTACTAAATTTAATATCCCCTAATAGCATAAGATGTTTGTTTTTTGGTTCCGTAAAAATAAAATCTCCTGAGATATTACCATCTAAAGAATTTCCACTCATATTAAATCCTTTTAGCGTTCCATTATTATATTGAAGATTTCCGCTAAGATTAGTTGCTGTAAAGTTATCATAGGAGAAATTTTCTATTTCAGTATTGATATTTGCTTGTATCCAATTTGGGAAAGCAGTACTACTTTCATCTTCTGAAATATCACCAAGAGTCATTAGTTGTTTGAGATTAGTATAAGTTGATGTTAAATCTCCACCAATTGCTATTTTATCTTTTTTATTAAGAATATAAGCAATCAAATCAGTTGTTTCTCCTACAAACCTTAGGTCACTTTCTGAAATAGTAGACGAGCTATTTTTAAAAATGATTTTGTTGTTTTTTAATTGACAATCACCAAAATCAAGAGTGAAAGGAAGTGGAAATTTTTTATAACTAAAACTAATATTTTTGAACTTTACATCAGAAGTATGTGTTGCATTTAAAAATTTGTTTTTAAATTTATTATCAAATGAAATTTCGCCATTGTAATTTGTTGTTGCAACAATTTCCCCTTGTAAATTAGTAAAAGGAGAATCTTCAAAATAAGTATTAACTTCTTTCAAATCCCATGAAGATTTAAAGTTTGATTTAAAGTAGTAATTGTTTAAGTTTTGTAAAGAAAAATTTCCATTTAAATATCCTTCATTAGTGTTTGATTTAAAATCTGAAGCAATTATTTTTGTAGTATTGAAATTATGCTTTTCTCCATTTGAAACAGTGCCATTTATTGCAATGTTCTTTAACTTAAAGGGTCTGCTTTTAAGTTCAAATCCTCCATTATTTATTACATAATTCATTTCAAATAAAGGATTAGTATTTTTACTTATAATTCCTGTAATTTTGATATCACTAGTTATCTCGCCATCAAGAACAAAAGGGTCCCATATTTTTTTAATATTTTGAGGCAAATTACTAATAACATTATTAATTTTTTCGTCTTGAAGGTTAATTGCTAAATTAAAATGCCTATTTCTAAGTATCCTTCCGCTTCCATTTGCAAATAAACTTCCAATTTGTATATTCGAATTTAAGATGTCAATAGTATCTTTTCTAATATTTAGTTCTGCATTTATGTCTAAGTTTTTCTTTGATAAATAATCAATTTTTCCAATAGTTAAGTTTTTTGAAAAAGCAATTGTTTGAAGCTCTATTTTGGAGTTATTAATCACAATAATTACTCTCTCAGTTTGCAGATTCATATTTAATTCACTACTTAAATTCTCAACAAGAACGGCTGTATTTAATAATACAATTTCTTCAATATTTACATTTCCTTTACTGTCGGATATCTCTTTCCCTATAAGAAAATTTGGTGTTTTATCTTCATTGTATTTAATATTTACCTTGCCATTTGAGATAATAATTTTAGAAATATCAAAATTATTACTCAGCACTTCTGTTATACTAATATTAACATAGGCTTCTTTTGCGTATAGTAGCGTGTCATTTCCAAAATCAACTGATTCCAATACTAGTAGGTTGTTGAATTTTACTGATGTAGATGGAAAATTATCATAGACTGTAAACTCTACATCATCAAGAGTTAATGGAGTTGTAAGGTTCGCTTGTATTTTCTCAATTACAGCATTTTCTATATCATCAGCAAAATAAGTTGTAATTACAATTATTGCACTTCCGATTATGAGAATCAAAATCAGAAAGATATTAAATATGCGATTGAAAATTATTTTCATTAAGTTGTAAAAATACGATAATCAAAACAATAACGAAAGTATCTGGAATATGGTATTTAAAGTCGTTTTAAAATATTGAGTTCATCTTGCGTTAGATGTCTGTAATGTTTTCTAGGCAGATCTTTTTTTGTTAAGCCTCCAAAGAATACTCGATCTAGTTTTATAATTTGGTAGTTAAACTTTTCAAAAATATTTTTTACATATTTAGTTCCACCTCTACTGTGTTCAATCCCAATTTCATTTTTATCTTTATTCTGAATGTAAGAAATTGAATCAAAAGAGCAAGTTTTTCCATGAACTAGAAATCCTTCCCTTATTTTTTCTAAATCTGTTTGTCTTAGATTTTTATCTAATGTAATTTGATAGATTGCTTTTACCTTCTGACTTTTATCAGTTAATTTTTTAGCTAAATCACTGTCATTTGTAAAAAGTAAAAGTCCAGTTTCAGATTTATTTAATTTATCAATTGGATAAACTCTTTCTTTACAAGCAGCTGCAATTAATTGCATTACTGATGATGTAGCTGTCCCGCTTTCAACCCTCCCTGAATAGTTCTTTGGTTTATTCAAAAGCACATACCTTGGCGTGTCTGACTTTAATTTTTGACCATTAAATTTAACAATATCAGTAGAGGAAACTCTGTATCCCATTTCTGTAACACCTACACCATTTACGGTAACAACACCAGCTTCAATAAATTTATCTGCTTCTCTTCTGCTACAAATTCCAGCATTAGCGATAAATTTATTTAATCTCATCTTACCATCATCAACTCTCTTTTTAGCGTTTTGCTTTTTTCTGAATGAAGATTTTTTTGTTGGTTTTGGATTAAAATCTTTTCTTGATTTCCCTTCTCTTTTCATGATGAAAATTTTTGCAAATATACAGAGGAATATCTTAAAATGCGTTAGGGATATGTTCTATTTCAGTTTCGTCTTTACCTATTATAATATTAATAACATCAAACCTAACTTCCAATTCAGATGGGTATTGCTCTAAATAGCCTTCTACCGCATCTTTATAGAGGCTAATTTTTTTCTTATCTATTGAATCTGATGGATTTCCAAACTTTTTACTTCCTCTAGTTTTTACTTCAATAAAAATTAAAAACCCATCTTTTTGAGCAATAATATCTACTTCTGCTTTTTGGAAACGCCAATTTGTTTCCAGAATAGCAAAACCATCTCTTTGCAAAACCATAAAGGCAATTAACTCACCATCTTTCCCTAGTTTGTTGTGTTTTGCCAATTTTTAGTTTAGCATTACTTTCTTTTCTACACTACCATTATCATAGATATAAAATAAAGGAGTGTTTTGTTTTGCAGTTGTCACTCTTCCTAATACATCAGTAATTTTTAGCAATTTTCTTTGTGTAGAATTTACTTCAGTAATAGCAGTAGTATTGTTGCATGGTAACAAAGGGAAAAGGAAGTCTGTTGTGAAATCAAGAGCCTGTATAAAATTAAAACTGTTTCCTGAGCTGCACCAACTATGGTCTGCTCCAGGAAATACTAATTTATCATTGAGCACCCCAACTAAATCAGCTTGAGGGTGCATTTCTCCACTACCACAAAGCTCAAGAACTGTTGCTTGCCCAAGACCAGGGGCGCAGTTGTAGCTAACAGTTTGATCAGCATCTCCTTGGCAACTTACTAGAGGCTCGTCATTGGAATCAATCCAACTTAACGTATTAATCCCTCCAGCAAAGCTAATTACTCCATTAACCTCAGAGCTATAGCCCATATTACCAGCATCTCCTTCGAGTCCACCTAGATTATTAGCTACTGCTTGAATGTCAAATGGGGTTGTTGGTAAATCACTAACATTATCAATGTATGCTAAATGAATTGCTGTAACAGCTCCTGCAGAACTTCCTCCAACAAAAACAGTGTTTGGATCAATTCCATAAGTATCTCCATTTGCAAAATCTTTTCTAAAATAACGAATAGCTGCCTTAACGTCTACTGTCGCTTGTAGTACTGCTTCATATTGCACATCTTGATTAGTTAAAAAACTACCAATATTTATTAAGGAAACTAAACGATAATTAGGAGAAGCAACAACATATCCTTTTTTTGCAAAAGCTGTGCAAAACTCTACGCAATATGAATCTGCTTTATCTCCTCCATAAAATGACCCTCCATGCATAAATAAAATTACAGGACGATTTATTTCTGTGTCTCCATCAGGGGTGTAGATGTCCATTTTATGATAATTGTCTGTATAAATGTCAGAATAATTTACTTCAGTAACAGTAACCGAGTTGAAAATCTCTGTTTGATACCTTCCGTTACATTGTGCAAAAGTAAAAGTACTAATAAGGGTTAAAGCAAGGAGTGTAGGTAGTTTTTTCATAGCATGTATATTTTAGATTGCAAATATAGCATTTATTATGCATGCATAATAAATGCTATTGTTTTAATTTTTCTAATTGTGTTTCAATTTGCTCATCTTCAATCTTATTGAACAAATGAGTAGCAGGGTTTATTTTATGATTATCATTTATAATTATTCCTCCAGCATCATTCCAATTTACCTTATTAAGGGCTAGTATGTTTTTTAATTTATCAGATGAAAAAGGCATAAAAGGTTCAGATAAAACAGCTAAAGATGCAGCAATCTGCATGGAAATATTCATGATAGTTTCTGTTCTTTGTTCATCAGTTTTTTTCAATTTCCAAGGTTCAGTATCTGCTAAGTATTTATTTCCTAATCGGGCTAAATTCATCAGTTCACCTAAAGCTTCACGGAAACGATATTTTTCAATAGAAGCCCCTATTTTATCAGGGAATGCCTTCAGTTTTTCTAATATCTCTTTATCATAAGCAACAAGTGTGTTGCAAGTCGGAACAACACCATCCCAATATTTATTGGTTAAAACCACGACACGATTGATGAAATTCCCAAAGATGGCAACTAATTCATTGTTGTTTCTAGCCTGAAAATCAGCCCAAGTAAAATCAGTATCCTTACTTTCAGGGGCAGTAGCGCAAAGGGAATAACGCAAAGCATCTTCTTGCCCTTTAAAATCCTCCAAATATTCGTGCAACCAAATTGCCCAATTACGAGAGGTAGATAATTTTTCTCCTTCTAAATTTAAGAATGCGTTTGCAGGAACATTGGTAGGCAGAATATAATCTTCATGTGCTTTTAAAATAATAGGAAACATAATACAATGAAATACAATGTTGTCTTTCCCAATAAAATGGATAAGTTCAGTATCTTCATTTTTCCAATAATCCTCCCAATTTCTCCCTAAATCATTCGCCCATTGTTTTGTGGCTGAAATATAGCCGATAGGAGCATCTAGCCAAACATAAAGTACTTTCCCATCAGCATCTTTTACCGGTACTTTTACTCCCCAATCTAAATCACGTGTCATGGCACGGGCTTGTAATCCTCCATCAATCCATGATTTGCATTGTCCGATTACTTGGCTTCTCCAGGTTTTTGGATCGTGATGATTTTCATCATTCAATATCCCATCTTCAATCCAAGGCTTTAGCCATTTTTCATGGTCTTGCATTGGTAAATACCAGTGAGAAGTTTCTTTTTTTATGGGTGTATTTCCACTTAAAGTGGATGTTGGATTTATTAATTCTTCAGGACTAAGCGCTGAACCACATTTTTCACATTGGTCGCCATAAGCCCCAGTAGCATTACATTTTGGGCACTCCCCACTAATATATCTGTCAGCTAAAAATTGTTTATTTTCTTCATCATAAAATTGTTCAGCTGTTTTTTTATTAAACACAGTTTTATCTTCAAGATTTTTGAAAAAATCTTTTGCAGTTTCATGATGCAATTCATCAGAAGTTCTGTGATAGATACTAAAATCAATCCCAAAATCAGCAAATACTTTTTTATTGATGTTATGGTATTTGTCTACAATTTCTTGTGGGGAAACACCATCTTTTTTGGCACGCAAAGTAATGGCAGCACCATGCTCATCAGAACCACATATAAAAGCAACATCATGTCCTTTTCCTTTTAGATATCTAACATAAATATCTGCTGGCAAATAGGCGCCAGCAATATGCCCAATATGTAAAGGGCCATTTGCATAAAGTAGAGCTGAGGTAACAGTATATCTCTTTTTAGTCATTTTTTTCTTAAAAATTTTTATTTTAGCAAAGATAAGTTTTACAACTGAATAAACTGCATTTATGATATTGCCTGAGAAATTAAAAATTGGCGACAAAATTGGCGTTATTTCCACAGCTCGAAAAATTACTTTGGATGAGTTAGCTCCAGCCATTAAAACTATTGAAAGTTGGGAGTTAAAAGTAGAATTAGGATCTAACTTATTTGAAGCTGATAATCAGTTTTCAGGAACAATAGAGCAGAGAAGTACAGATTTACAAACTATGATTGATGATGATTCTATTAAGGCAATTTTGTGTGCAAGAGGTGGCTATGGAACCGTTCAAATTATTGATAATATTGATTTTTCTAAGTTGAAAAATAAACCTAAATGGATTGTAGGTTATAGTGATGTTACTGTTTTACATTCACATTTAAATAAGTTAGGGATTGCAAGTTTGCACGCTACAATGCCAATAAATTTTAAAACTAATGCAAAGGAAAGCTTGGCGTCATTAAAAAATGGTCTTTTTGGAAACGAGAATAATATTTTATGCGGACCACATCCCTTTAACAAATTTGGAAAAGTTGAAGCAGAAATTGTAGGCGGGAATTTATCTATTTTATACAGTTTATTGGGGTCAAATTCTGATGTTGATACTGATGGAAAAATATTATTTATTGAAGATTTAGATGAGTATATGTACCATGTTGATAGAATGATGATAAATCTAAAAAGAAATGGAAAATTAAAGAATCTAAAGGCTTTGATTATTGGAGGAATGAGTGATATGAATGACAATACAATTCCTTTTGGGAAGACTGCAGAAGAGATAATTTTAGAATATATAAAAGAGTTTGATTTTCCTGTTTGTTTTAATTTCCCTGCTGGTCATTTAGATGATAATAGAACTCTAGTTTTCGGAAAAGAATGTACACTTGAAATTAATGAAAATGGAGTTAAATTAAAACAGTAATTTTTATTTCTTTAAAACTGTTGGTACTTTAAAGTAATCTGAATCTTTTTGAGGAGCATTTTTAAGGGCATTTTCCTGTGATACTTCATTAGAAATTTCATCAGCACGCCATACATTTACTTCTTCACTCATGTAGACTAAAGGCTCTATTCCTTCCGTATCTACTTCTGATATTCTATCAACAAAACCAAGTATAGTTTTTAAATCTGATTTCATCCTTTTTGAAGATTCTTCATCAAATTTTAGTTTTGCTAATCTTGATAAATTAGCTATTAACTTATCATCAACTTTAATGTTATTACTCATAATTTTTTAATTGCTCAAAAATAGTATTGTAAACTGAGGTATTCAAACTTTTAATGGTTTTTTCTTCCAAATCTGCAGGCGCTATTGCTTTGTGAATTTTTACCCTTACAATCCCAGGCCTTCCTTTAAAGTATTCTTCAGGAAACATCTTTTTATTATCTCCTAATGTTACAGGAATAATTTCAATATCATTTTCAACTGAAAGTTTAAAAGGCCCGTTTTTGAATTTTTTCAAGAAGACATCAGTTTTAGGAATCCCTCCTTCAGGGAAAATACATACATTTAATCCTTCTTCTAATTTTTTGCCTGCCTTTATAAAAGCAGCATAACTATCCCTGATTTTAGACCGATTTACAATTATTGAATTTTTCTTATAGAAATATCCGAAAAGAGGAATTTTACCTAATTCTGCTTTCCCCATAAATAATAAAGGCAATGGAATGGTTGCTATAATCAAAGGAATATCTAAGGTTGAAGTATGATTTGGACAGATTATATATCTTTTATTTTTATCAAGTTCTTCTTCAAATTCAACTCTCCAAAATATACCAGAAAGAATTAAAAATAATATACTCCAATATCTAGTAATATGATTTACAATCAGATTATTTTTTACAATTGCTGTGAAAAAGAAAAGTGCAGGCATAAGCAGTACAAATACTAAACAGAAAACGATTAAAAACCATAATCGCCAAATACTACTAAAAAGATAGCCTATCCATTTCATGGGGACAAAGATAAAAATCCTATTTTTACAACATCAAATTTTAAGATAAATGGCAAGAATACTTACAGGAATTCAGAGTACAGGGACTCCACACTTAGGAAACTTACTAGGAGCGATAATCCCAGCAATTGAACTTTCAAAAGATCAAAAAAATGAAAGTTTATTTTTTATTGCTGATTTGCACTCGTTTACCACAATTAGAGATGCAAAACAATTAAAAGAAAATACTTATGCAACTTCTGCTGCTTGGATTGCTTTTGGTTTTGATACTGAAAAAAACTTATTTTATAGACAATCGGATGTAGCGCAAGTTTGTGAATTGACTTGGTATTTGAATTGCATTGCACCTTATCAAAGGTTGCAATTAGCACATTCTTTTAAGGATAAATCGGATAGACTTTCAGAAGTAAATACGGGACTTTTTACTTATCCTGTTCTTATGGCGGCTGATATTTTACTGTATGATGCTAATATTGTTCCAGTAGGGAAGGACCAAGTTCAGCACTTAGAAATCACAAGAGATATAGCTTCTAGATTTAATCATCAATACCCTAACTCTTTTGTATTGCCAGAAACTAAGGTAGATGAAAGGGTGATGATTGTGCCAGGAACTGATGGGCAAAAAATGAGTAAATCTTACGATAATTTTATTGATATTTTTCAGTCAGATAAAAAACTGAGAAAACAAATTATGGGTATTAAAACAGATTCTACTCCTATGGAAGATTCCAAAGATGCTACAATTTGTAATATCTATAAAATATACAAATTACTTTCTACTGAACAGCAAGCAGCTGCTTTATGTGATAAATACTCGGGTGGTAATTATGGTTTTGGTCATGCTAAGCAGGAACTGTTCGAATTGATTATTGATAAATTTTCAGCAGAGCGTGAGAAGTTCAATTACTTAATGGAAAATAAAGCTATTATTGATGCTGAGTTAGAAAAAGGAGCTGTAAAAGCAAGGGTAATAGCCAAAGAAGTTTTACAAAGAGTACGCCAAAATATTGGGTATTAATAATGAAGGTTAATCAGCAAATTATTGATTTTATCAATGAACATCATTTGCTGACTTTGTCAACTAGTCAAAACGATACTCCTTATTGTTGTAATGTGTTTTATGTGTATGATCAATTAAGCAATCAACTTATTTTTTCTTCTGACACTAAAACAAAACATGCTCAGGATTTTATGGCCAATCCTAATGTGGCAGGAACTATTGCTTTAGAAACAAAAGAGATTAGTAAAATACAAGGCGTACAATTATTAGGTGCAATTCAAGAGTTGAAGGGTGTGGAATTAAAAATTGCAACAGAGCAGTACATTAAAGCATTTCCTTATGCCCAAAATATGGAATTATACCTTTGGGCTATGCCACTCAGCTTTATCAAAATGACCCACAATCGCTTAGGCTTAGGTAAGAAATTGATTTGGGAATCTTAACGGTTCTTATACTTCTCAAATAGCTCTTTTTGGTGGTTGTTTAAATCAATTGCAACTCCATTGATATAAGCTTTAGTTACATCATTAGTTCGCATATCAAGTGCCTCACCACTACTTATAAAAAATGTTGCATTTTTCCCTTTTTCTATAGAACCAACTTCATCAGCAACGCCAAGTATTTCAGCAGTATTTAATGTTATACTTTTTACTGCTTGTTCGTAATCCATACCAAAAGCAACAGTTGTACCTGCAGTAAAAGAAAGATTCCTTGCGCCCATTGCCTCCATCTCCCCTTCATAACTCAGACAGAAATGAACTCCAGCATCATGTAGTTTTTTAACTTGAGTAAAAGGCTCATCAACCGGGCTGTCTTGTGATTTTGGTAATCTGTGAACTCTATTTAATATTAGTGAAATGCTATTTTCGAGCAATAAATCAGTGATTTTTAAAGCTTCTTCAGCACCAACTATCACTAGTTTTTTTAGATGTAGTTTATTACTTAACTCTATTGCATCACGCATATCATTCGCATTATCAGCATGGATATAAAGCGTTTTTCCTCCATCAAATAAGTTACGCATACTTTCCATTTTTAAGTCCATAAGGTTAGAGCTTTTAGCATAAGCACTAGCTTTGGTTAAGAAAGTTTCAATCTCGTTTACTCTATTTTGATATTCTTTATTTTGTTTACTCTCTCCAGGTTCAGCCCACCAACCCGTATTATAATAAGAAGCAGGCCAATTCAGATGGATTCCATCATCAATCCTTAAAGCCGCATCTTCCCAATTCCATCCATCCAAATGCATAACTGATGATTGTCCTGAAATCCGACCTCCTCTTGGAGTAACTTGAGCGATAAGCACCCCATTTGTCCTTACTGTTTTAGCAACTTTAGAGTCAGAATTGTAAGCAATAAGAGTTCGAATATTTGGGTTGAAACCTCCAGTTTCAGAATAATCATGTGATGCTCTAACGGCATCAATTTCAGTAATACCTAAAGTTGTATTGGGAACTATAAAAGAAGGATACATATGGTGTCCATTTAGCCTGTAAATAGTGTCAAAAGCTGATGGATCAATTCGGATGATTGAAGCATCAGCAATCAATTGGAATTTTCCATTTTGTATGCTAATTGCAGAATTCTCAATTACTGTTCCATTTCCAAGGTGTGCTTTTGCTCCAAGAAAAAGAGTTGGTTTTTGTGCGCCTGCACTTATTGTAATCAATAAAGCAAAAGCTAATTTTAGTATTCTATTCTTCATGTTCGGTATCGCAATGATATAATATTTCTTTAGTTGGTTGAGGTTTTCTTTTCTTCCCTCCATTCTTATCTTCACTCATCAATTTAATGATTCGCATTCTTTCAGCTTTATCTCTAGCTCTAAGTTCTTTATCAACCTCTACATCAAACATCAGTTTCCCATCAACATACGTTTGAACAACCTTAGCATAAATAGATAGAGGATTATCAGTCCAAAGAACAATATCAGCATCATTTCCAACTTTGATAGAACCCATATGAGCATCAAGATGCAATAATTTGGCAGGATTTAAAGTTACCATTTTCCAAGCATCTTCTTCAGATGTTCTTCCATATTTTACAGCCTTAGCTGCTTCTTGATTTAATCTTCTTCCCATTTCTGCATCATCAGAATTAATTGCAGTAATTATTCCTGCATTATTCAGTAGAGTTGCATTGTAAGGTATGGCGTCATTTACTTCAAATTTGTAAGCCCACCAATCAGAAAAAGTAGAGCCTCCAACTCCATGTTCTTGCATTTTATCAGCAACTTTATATCCTTCTAAAATATGAGTAAAAGTATTTATGGTAAAACCCATAGAATCGGCAACATGCATTAGCATATTTATCTCAGATTGTATGTAAGAATGACAAGTTACAAATCGTTCAGAATTTAAGATTTCAACTAAGGTATTAAGCTCAATATCTTCTCTTGGAGGTGTGGTATTTCTTTTTTCTTTTTGGCTAAGATTGTTGTAATCTTCCCACTGTTTTTGATATGCTTTTGCTCTGTAAAAAGCATCATAAAATACTTGTTCAACACCCATTCTTGTTTGAGGAAAACGAATTCTTTCAAAATTACCCCAGTTGGATTGTTTTACATTCTCACCAAGAGCAAATTTTATAAAACCATCTGCTCCAGCTATCTTCATTTCTTCTGCATTTGCACCCCATCTCAATTTTACCATTGCAGCTTGTCCTCCAATAGGATTTGCAGATCCATGAAGTAACTGAGAAGCGACTGTTCCTCCTGCTAATTGTCTGTAAATATTATGGTCATTTGGGTTAATAACATCAGCAATACTTACCTCAGCAGTAACTGCTTGACTCCCTTCATTTACGCCTCTACTAATGGCAATATGAGAATGTTCATCAATAACCCCACATGTCAAATTATAGTTTGATGCATCTATTGTTTGGTATTCTTCTTCTGAAAAATAATCATTAGGGTTTAATAATGTTCCAATAGCAATAATTTTTCCTTCTGATATTGCGACATCAGTATTTTGCAAAATTCCAATTTCTTCATTTGTCCAAACAGTTGCATTTTTAAACAGCACATTTTTATACTGAGGTGTGTCTGCAAAACCATGAGCTTTATTCGGGAACCAAACTGAAGGAGTATTGTTGTCAATCACTAATTCAAATTGATCCTCTTTATTTTCAAATAAAGAATCTCTTTGCATTCTAAATGAGTGATAATTCCCTAATGAGTCTTGATAATTCCCAATTATATGTCCATTATTATATTTACCACTAGCTCTGAATGTTCCGTTAGGATTTGAGAAAGTAATGTTGTTACCACTTAATGAAGTAGTTAAAGCTATTGAGTCTAAATGAAATAAAGTCAGTTTAGGTTTTGCATTTATCCCTTCAATTGCGACTAAGTTATTTTCAAATTCATTAGCAATAAAAGTGTAATAACCTCTTACATCTATTTCTTGTTTTTTATTGATAATATGCTTTTCTCCTAGAGTCCAGTTTTCGTAAATTATTCCATTTTCAAAAATATCTTTTGAAGCAATAAAAAAGTTAGCCAGCTTCCCCTTTGCAAGTGATCCAACTTTATCATTAATGTCAATTAAAGTTGCAGGGGTAGTAGTTAAAGCAGCAAGAGCATCACCTTTATTAAGCCCTTTTGTAATTGCTAATCTTAGGTTCTTTAAAAAGCTTTTCGAATCTTTTAAATCAGCAGCAGTTATGCAAAATTCTATTCCATTTTTAGCTAATATAGCAGGGTTGTAAGGTGCGCTTTCCCAGGTTTTAAGATTTTGCAAACTTATCCATTCAGTAGTTTCAGCGTTACTTACATCATAGGAAGATGGAAAGTTAATCGGAATAATAATTGGAAATTCAGTATTTGCAACTTCATCAATTCGCAAGAACTCTTTCCCGCTTCCTTTTAGGATGTAATCAATTTCAAATTCCTCAGCAATCTTATAAACCCTATTGTAATCTAGTTCATCATTAATGGCAAAAAATTGCGGTAATTCTTGCTGATTGATAAAAGAATTATAAGATAAATTAGTTTGAGAATTTTGTAACTCATACCACTCAGCATCAAAATAAGTTTGCCTCAATAAAGCAATACTTCCCATTAAAGATGATGGATTTTTTTGTTTGGAAACCCCCTTTTTAAAAGAATAAAAAGCAGCAGCATCTTTAATTAAAATATTCTCATTGTCAGTTTTGTCTGATAAAGCAACAAAAGTAGCAGTACCTCTTGCTATTCCATCTTTAGCATGCGAAAGCACAGCTCCAAATCCATTTTCTAAATAAGGTTTTGCTTCTGAATTGTATTTACTCCATTCTGTACTTGCATTTATCTCTGGGTGTATCGCTTCATTCCAATGATATGCACCCGCTTTTTTGCTATCATATTGTGGGCGGTAATTGTATTTTCCTCTTTGCACTTCTTTTAATCCGTAATCCGAATACAAATCAATAAATGAAGGGTAGATGTAATCGCCAGCTACATTTTTAATTATTGCTCCTTTTGGAATATTAAGATTACTATCTAATGCAATAATTTCATTTCCTTTTATTAGTAAAGTTCCATTAGGGATTTCAGTAGTTGGATTTAAAACTATATGTGCATTAGTAAATGCATAAATTGGCTCAAAATTATTTGAAACTCCATTTACAGGAAATGTCTCTTGCGCCAAAACTGACTGTGTAATAAATAGTAGAGCAACTATTCTGATTGTCTTCATAATGTAAAATTAAAGCCGTGAAAATACCAAAATATGTTGAATATTATTTGTTAATTTGCTATTATAAAAAATAATAATATGAAAACTTATCAAGCGAATTTATTAAATGCATTAACTTTAATTTTAATGCCTTTATGGGCTTATTTTACTTACGAAGGCACATTAGAAAAGCCTGAACAATCATTAACCGCTCTTATTCCACTTTTTTTAGGTTTTACTTTATTGCTATGCCATAAAGGAATAAAAAATGAGAACAAAATTATTGCTCATGTTGCTGTTTTACTAACATTAATTGCCCTATTAGGAAATGTTACTAAGCCTTTACTAACTGCTATTGAAGAGGGTAGAAGTCTTGGGGTTTTTAGGGTTTCTCTTATGATATTAACTAGTATTTTAGCAATGATTACTTTTATTAGAAATTTTATTTCAAATAGAAAAAAATCATAATTTTTTTAATATTTACATTTAAATCCTAAATTTAATATGGAAAAAGCCGTATTAATTGGCTTAATAAGTCCTGATGTTACTCAGGAGCAAGCATACGAATATTTAGATGAATTGGCTTTTCTGGCTAAAACTGCAGGGGCTGAACCTATCAGAAATTTCACGCAAAAACTAAAACATCCTGATAATAAAACCTTTTTAGGTAAGGGTAAAATTGAGGAAGTAAGATTATTTGCTGAGGAAAATGATATTAAACTCATCATTTTTGATGATGATTTAAATCCTTCACAAATCAGGAATATTGAAAAGCTTTTTGGAGAGGAAACTAAGATACTTGATAGAAGTAATTTAATACTTGATATTTTTGCGAGTAGAGCTCAAACTGCTCAAGCTCGTACTCAAGTAGAGTTGGCTCAATATCAATATTTATTACCCAGACTTACCAGAATGTGGACTCACCTTGAAAGACAAAAAGGGGGAATTGGAATGAGAGGGCCAGGAGAAACTCAAATTGAAACTGATAGAAGGATTATTAATGATAAAATAGCTCTGTTAAAAAAGAAGTTAGTAAAAATTGATAAGCAATCAACAACAAGAAGAAAGGGACGTGAGCATTTAATTAGAGTAGCCCTTATTGGTTATACTAATGCAGGAAAATCTACTTTGATGAATAAGTTAGCAAAATCAGAAGTATTTGCAGAGAATAAACTTTTTGCTACCCTTGATACTACTGTGCGTAAAGTTGTAATTGGAAATTTACCTTTTCTTTTAACTGATACAGTTGGGTTTATCAGAAAGCTTCCTCATCAATTGGTAGAAAGTTTTAAGTCTACTTTAGATGAAGTGAGGGAAGCTGATTTATTAATTCATTTGGTTGATATTGCAAGTCCTTATTTTGAAGATCATATTGAAGTTGTCAACCAAACTTTGGCTGAACTTAAAGTGGGAGATAAACCAACACTTTTAGTTTTTAATAAAATTGATGCTTATACTTTTATTGAAAAGGAAGAAGATGATTTGACCCCTGTACTTCCTGAAAATCTATCATTAGAAGATTTGAAGAAAACTTGGATGGCAAAAATGGAAGGAAATGCTATGTTTATTTCTGCACTTAATAAAACTCATTTTGATGAGTTGAAAGATGAAATGTACAGTAGAATTAAACAGTTACACGAGATAAGATATCCTTATAATAACTTTTTGTATTAAGCAAAACTCTGCAAGTCGGAAAGCTTTTTGTAATGTCCGTTTTGGGCAGTTAATTCTTGATGTGTTCCTCTCTCAATTATTTTTCCAGCATCCAAAACAATAATTTCATCAGCATTTTGGATGGTAGATAATCTGTGTGCAATTACTAAGGAAGTTCTTTGATGCATTAAATTTTCTAGTGCTTCTTGTACTAGTTTTTCTGATTCAGTATCTAATGCTGAGGTTGCTTCATCCAGGATTAATATCTGAGGGTTTTTAAGTATTGCTCTTGCAATGCTTAATCTTTGTTTTTGCCCTCCTGATAGTTTATTCCCTCTATCACCTATATTGGTGTTATACCCATTTTCAGTTTCTAAAATAAAGTCATGTGCATTGGCAACTTTTGCTGCTTCCATTACTTCTTGTTCAGTGGCATCTAATTTCCCTAATCGGATATTATTTAAAATAGTATCGTTAAATAGTATGGATTCCTGACTAACAATGCCCATTAAACTTCTTAAATCAGCAAGGGCTATTTCCTTAATATTATTGTTGTCAATGAGTATTTCACCATTTTCAATATCATAGAATCGAGCTATTAAATCAGCTAAAGTTGATTTCCCACTTCCTGATTGCCCTACTAAAGCAATCATTTTCCCTTTCCCAATTTTAAAATTGATATCACTTAAAACATTAGTGTTTTCATAACTAAATGTTAAGTTTCTGAATTCAATATTATTGTTAAGTAGCTTTATATGTTTAGGATTTTCTACATCCGTAATTTCATTTTCAGCATCTAATATTTCATAGACTCTTTGTGCTGATGCACTCCCTTTTTGTATATGATAATAGGACCCCGTTAATGATTTTGCAGGAGGAATTATCTGAGAGAAAATCAAGATGTATCCAATAAATTCTTGTGCTGAAAGTGAGCCATCAGCACTTAAAACCAATTGCCCACCAAACCACATAACTATTACCATTACAATTGTGCTCAGGAATTCACTCATTGGAGAAGATAAATCTTTTTTTCTGAGTAGTTTGGTCATTATACTTCTGTACTCATTACTATCCTTTTCAAAATTTTTGTTGATGTGCTTTTCAGCATTAAAAGCTTTTATTATTCTGAGTCCTGATATATTTTCATCAATAATTGAAAGTAAATCTCCCATTTTATTTTGCCCTCTATCAGATGATTTTTTTAATGATTTACCGATTACTCCAATTACTAATCCAGTAACAGGAAAAAGTATAACTACAAAAGTAGTCAGTTCAGGGCTTATAAAAATAAGCGTCATTAGGTAAATGATAATGCTTAACGGGTCTTTAAAAATCATCTCTAATGAACTCATAATACTCCATTCAATTTCCACTAAATCAGAAGTAAGCCTTGCAGTTAAATCTCCTTTTCTTTTCTCAGTAAAAAAGGGTAGGGGTAATGAGATTATTTTTTTGTGTAAATCCATTCTTAGGTCATGTACTACTCCATTTCTGATGGGAGTTAAAAAGAAAAGCGCTAAATAGCGAAACAGATTTCTGAAAAAGAAGGTAACAAGCACTAAAATACAGATAAAAAGTAGGGCTTCTACTTTCCCTTTTTCATCAATTGTTGAGCTTATTATGGCATAAAAATTTTCTTTTATGGCATCTGCATTAAGGCTAAGTGGTGGCGGATTGTAAACCTTTTCTTGAGTTTCAAATAGTATTCCTAAGAATGGAATTACCATTGTAAGAGATACTAATGAAAATAAAACACTTAAAATATTCGATAGAATATTCATTACTGCAAATGGCGTGTAGGGTTTTATATATCTAACTATTCTTAAGAAATAATGCATAGCGCAAAAGTAGGGAATATTCCGTATTTTTGCACTTATGGAAACAACAAGACAAAAAAAAGTAGCTAGACTCATTCAAAAGGAACTTTCAATAATTTTACAAAAGGAAGCTCCGGGCTTTTTGGGTAATATTATGGTAAGTGTTACTATTGTGCGTATGTCTCCTGATTTAGCAAATGCTAATATATTTGTCAGTATATTTCCAGCTACTAATCCTGCAGAAGCATTAAAACTTATTAAAGAGTATAGTGGTTTGATAAGAAAAAGACTAGGGGAAAGCGTAAGACACCAATTAAGGATAGTTCCAATTTTGGAGTTCTTTTTAGATGATTCAGCAGCTTATGCTGAGGAAATTGAAAACCTCTTGAAAAAATAAAGACAAGTGAATTTACCATTTTTTATTGCAAAAAGGTATTTTTCTACTAAGAAAAGTAGCAATTTTGTTCATATTATTTCATGGGTTTCTTTGCTAGGGGTAACTATTGGTACTGCTGCACTTATTTTGGTCCTTTCGGTTTTTAATGGTTTTGAGGATTTAATCCTCAGTATGTACAATTCATTCGATCCTCATTTAAAAATTACTTCTGCTGAAGGAAAAGTATTTAATCCTGACAAAGTGCAATCAGTATTAGATAATGATGCAATTGAAAAATCATCATTTGTATTGGAGGAAAAAGTGCTTTTAAAGTATCAAGAAAAAGAATATATAGCTACTGTAAAAGGGGTTGATGAAAATTATTTAACCCTAACTAATTTTGATAGTTTGCTAGTAGATGGGGAGTATTTGAATAAATATGAAAACACCAATATTGCTATTGTTGGAAGGGGAGTAGCTTATTACCTTTCTATGGGAGTTGGGAATATGTTTGAGCAGTTACAAGTATATGTTCCTAACAGAAATAGTAAAACTTTATTAAATCCTACTACTGCTTTTAAGCAAGGAAGTGTTTTGCCTATTGGAATTTTTGGTATACAAGCAGAGATTGATGAGAAGTTCATTATTACTCCTTTGGCTTTTATTCAAAATCTTGCTGATAGAGAAAATGAAATTTCTGCAGTAGAAATAAAACTAAAAAATGCTGATGAGATGTTAGCAGTGCAGCAAGAACTCCAAAAAGAATTGGGTGATATTTTTATTGTTCAGAATAGATTAGAGCAACAAGAATTCTTGTATAAGATATTGAATACTGAAAAGCTAGCTGTCTTTTTAATCTTGGCATTTATTATGATAATTGCTACCTTCAATATTATTGGAGCTTTAAGTATGTTAATGCTTGATAAAAAGAAAGATATCCAGACTTTTAAAAGTTTAGGAGCTACAAGAAATGAAGTACAACAAATTTTCTTTAATAAAAGTGTTCTGACAATTATTGCAGGTACTGTTATTGGGCTTTCAGTTGGTTTGGGTCTTGCTTTCCTACAACAGACTTTCGGTTTTATTGGCATGGGAAATGGCTCCTTTGTAGTTGATGTTTATCCAGTAGCTATTAAGCTAAATGATGTTTTACTGGTAAGTACTACTGTAATTCTAATCGGATTATTAGCATCTTGGTATCCTGCCAAAATATTAACTAAGAAGTTGTTTTAACTCTCTTACTTTATCTCAACTCCTGCAAACTCTCTTGCAACTTTGTCTAGTATAGCATGTATTTCTTCTGGGCTATCAGAAGTTACCATATTTATACGGTAATCCTTAAAGTGTGGAATTCCTTTAAAGTAATTGGTATAGTGGCGTTTCATTTCAGCAATTCCTAATATTTGCCCTTTCCACTCAATAGAATGTTTTAGGTGTTGCTTGCAAGCAATTACTCTATCTTCCAATGTTGGGCGAGCTAAATATTCTCCTGCGTTGAGGTAATGTTTTATTTCATTAAATATCCAAGGGTTTCCTATGCTTGCTCTCCCAATCATCACACCATCTACTCCATATTTATCTTTGACCATTGCTACTTTTTCAGGACTATCAATATCTCCATTTCCAAAGATAGGAATATGCATTCTAGGATTATTTTTCACATCTCCAATCAAGGTCCAATCGGCCTCTCCTTTATACATTTGTTTTCGTGTACGCCCATGTATAGAAAGCGCTTGTATTCCTACATCTTGCAATCTTTCCGCAACATCAACTATGTACTTTGTATTGTCATCCCAACCTAAGCGAGTTTTAACAGTTACTGGGATATTAGTAGCCTCAATAATTTCTTTGGTCATTGCCACCATTTTTGGTAAGTCCTTAAGGATACCAGCTCCTGCACCTTTGTTAGCTACTTTTTTTACTGGGCAACCATAGTTGATGTCAATAAATTCTGGCTTTGCCTTTTCACATATTTCAGCAGCCTCTCGCATTGACTCTATGTTGTAGCCAAATATTTGGATCCCAATTGGACGTTCAAAATCATAGATATCCAGCTTCATTGTGCTTTTATCAGCATGTCTTATTAATCCTTCTGATGATATGAATTCAGTAAACATTACATCAGCTCCATGTTCCTTGCATAATGCCCTAAAAGGAGGGTCACTCACATCTTCCATTGGTGCCAATAATAAAGGGAATTCCCCTACATCAATATTTCCTATCTTTACGCCCATAATATTTGCAAAAATACACAATAATGGGATTTAAAGGAATTTATAAAGATAAGTCATCAGCAACTAAAATTGGGATTTTGTTTTTATTGATTTTTGTATCGGTAATACTGCTTACTTTGGTTGGTTCTGCAATTGTTCTTTTCTTTTCTGATTTTGGACTGTCACAAGATTTAAGCAATCAAGTTGCAGTTAATTATTTAAAGTTATTACAACTTTTTAGTGCGATTGGCTTATTTGTTGCTCCAACTTTATTGTATACTTATCTTACTGATTTTAATTATAAACTCCTTTTTAACTTTAAAAGACAATCTGCATTTTTGGTAATAGTTATAATGATGCTCATTACTCCTTTTATTGGTTGGTTGTTAGAAATGAATATGAGCATTCCCTTTCCTGATTGGATTTTACGCTTAGGGAATGATTCTGAAAAAATAGTGGAGTCTTTCTTAAAGATGAATCATTTAGGAGATTTACTCTTTAATCTTTTAGTTATAGCAATTGTACCTGCAATAGGTGAGGAATTGCTTTTTAGAGGTTATTTGCAGCAATCATTTTCTAAGTGGTTATCAAACCCTCATGTTGCAATAATTGTAACAGCTGTGCTTTTCTCAGCTATACATTTGCACTTTCAGGGTTTCTTGCCTAGGTTTATTTTAGGAGTGTTATTAGGATATCTATTTTACTGGAGTGGAAGTCTGTGGTTACCAATACTAGCTCATTTTACAAATAATGCTCAGGCAGTTATTTTTTCTTATCCTACTTTTAAAGTAGATAGTGGGGTGTATTCAGTTCTTTCAGATGTAGAGGTTGACCCTATGATGGCTCTTTTCTCTTTTGCTTCTGTGGTTGTTTTGCTCTTTATGTTTTACAAAACTGTAAGCATAAAAAAAGACTGATAAAATCAGTCTCTCTTTTGTTGTCTAAAATAAAGTTTATAACTTAGTAAGTTCCTTTTCTAGTAGAATAGTTAATTTTAAGTGCGTTTGCTTTCCTGAGCTCCTGTTTTACATCAGTAATAATTCCCATTTTTACAGTCTCATCAGCTTTAATTGATGTTGTCATGTAAGGAATCTCTTTCTCATCTCTAGCTTCACGCTCAGCAGCAATAAATTCTTGTATTTCATCAACTGATGCAAAAGCATCATTAAGTTGTATTCTTGCAGCAGTACCGTATGAAGATTGCATTCTTTTTACTGGACTACCAATATAAATATAACTTACTAATGATTTCTTCTTTAATTTCTTAATCTCAGTAGCTTGTGGTGTAGTTACGCTTACAAATAAAGTTGTCTCACGCATTACAGTAGTTACCATAAAAAAGAAAAGTAACATAAATACAATATCTGGCAAGGAAGCAGTTGAAATTGCTGGCATTCTTTTTTTCCCGTCTTTTCTAAATTTACTCATCTCCTCCTATATTTTTAGGTTCAGCTTCTGATATTTTTTGAGGATACATTTTCCTTATTTCCTTCATCTGAGTTTTGTTTAAATCAGCATACCTCTCGCCAAATTCGTTTAAAGATGCATTATTTCTTAAATCAGTATATGCAGCAGCTAATTCATTTTGCACTCTAATGTAAGTCATGTACTCAGTACCTCTATCATTTTGTAATGAGATAATAGCTTTCTCAGGATTTTCTGATGAGTTAGGATCAATACCATTATTATTGATAAACTTCTTGGCTCCATCTTTTAACTGTGAAATATCCATTAATTCTCCTTCAACTAAAAGTTGATTATGAGAATTAATAAGTACGGTGTAAATGTTCTTAGCATGAATTTGAGAATCATCTTCTTGCAATTCTTCTTCAGGCATAGGAGGTAATTTACGAGCAATACCAGTATCCTGATCCATAGTTGTAGTTACCAAGAAAAAGATAAGCAGTAAAAAGGCAATATCTGCCATTGATCCTGCATTAATTTCGGGTAACCCTCTTCTTTTGCTTGCCATTATTTAGAAAATACTTTTGATAATTCAGCATAGAGTACTGCACCGATAGCACCAATTGCTAATAAATAGAAAGTGGTCAATCCCATTCCAACCCTTTTAGCTGTTGAAGCTGTAATTTCATATTTTTCGTACGAACCTAATACTTCATCAGAAGACATAAGGTAAGAAATAAGTATAATAACTAAAAGGCCTCCAAGAGAATACAATGTCTTTTTTGCATTGTTAGTTTTTTGCATCATTTTTTTGACACCAAAACCAATAGCTGCTAAGGCTGCAAAAGCAACCATCAGGTAGGTTAATATGATTCCTATATTAATTAAACTCTCCATGATTATTTGTTTTTAACCAATAAGTCAATTAATGAGATAGAAGCATCTTCCATTGAGTTAACAATTGAATCAACTTTTGCAATTAAGTAATTATAAAAAATTTGTAGGATCATTGCTACAATAAGCCCGAATACTGTTGTTAAAAGTGCAACCTTAATACCTCCCGCAACTAATCCAGGAGAAATATCATTAGCAGCTTCAATAGAATCAAATGCTCCAATCATACCAATTACAGTACCCATAAACCCAAGCATAGGCGCAAGAGCAATAAATAATGAAATCCAAGATAATCCTTTTTCTAAAAGTCCCATTTGAACTGATCCGTAAGAAACAATAGATTTTTCAACCATCTCAACTCCTTCATTTGATCTTTCTAAACCTTGGTAAAAGATAGAAGCAACTGGTCCGTTTGTATTTCTACAAACTTCTTTAGCAGCATCAACTCCTCCATTGTTTAAAGCAGATTCAACATCATTTAATAATTTATCAGTATCAGTAGTAGCCATGTTTAAATAGATGATTCTTTCAATTGCTAAAGCTAATCCTAAGATTAAACATAACAATACAATCCCCATAAATCCAGGTCCTCCTTCAATAAATTTTTGCTTGATAATTTGGTGAAAAGATGCAGATTCTTCAACTACTTCTTCAGTTGCTACTTCTTCCACTTCAGCAGGAGCTTCTTCCACTGCAACAGCTGTATCAACAACTTCTTCAGTTGCAAGTGTGTCAGCAGTATCTTGTGCGTAAACTGTGTAAGTCCCAGCAAGGAATAATCCTAAAAGGGCGATTAAGGCAAATATGTTTTTCATTTTCTTTTTAATTTGTTTGATTATTATTTTTTAAGTGTGGCAAATTTATAAAAATATTATAAAGCTGCAGTGTATCTTTTATTTACTTCAGCCCAATTGATAACATTAAAGAATGCATTGATGTAGTCTGGGCGTCTGTTCTGGTAGTTTAAATAGTAGGCATGCTCCCATACATCTAAGCATAAAACTGGTGTGCAACCACATTGACCCTGCATTAAAGGATTATCTTGGTTAGCAGTAGAGCATACGCATAATTTTCCATCACACACACCTAGCCAAGCCCATCCTGATCCAAATCTTGTAGCTGCTGCTTTCGAAAATTCATCTTTAAAGTTTTCAAAAGAACCAAATTTAGCATTTATTGCATCAGCAATAGCTCCAGTTGGAATTCCTCCTCCATTCGGACTCATTGATGTCCAGAACATATTATGGTTGTAGTAACCTCCTCCATTATTTCTTGCTCCACCACTTAAACCTGGTGTAGCACAAATTTCCTCAATAGATTTCCCTGCTAAATCAGTTCCTGCAATTGCATTATTTAGGTTATTTGTATATCCATTATGATGTTTTGAATGGTGTATTTCCATTGTTCTTGCATCAATATTTGGTTCTAACGCATCATAAGCGTAAGGTAATTTTGGTAATTCGAATGACATAGTTTTTCTTTTTTTGTAGTTAGTTTATATTAGTATTTGCCAGGCTTCTTCTGCTTTTCCTTGGCTTAATAATTCTTTTGCAAATATATGTTTTTCTTCTTTTGATTTATTTTCTCTTGCGTTTAACTCAATTTTAGCTGGAATATTTTCTGCTGATGCTAAAATTGCTAAATCATTTCCAGTTAAAATATTTGAGTTTTTTATGTTTTCAGGTAATTTATCAAATCCCATACCTGTCCTTGAAATAGGTTTTGCGATTTCATACAATGAATCTTTAGTCGTTTTTCCGTACCAATTCGCACCATATCTGCTTACAATATTCATTTTAAACGGATCTACTTCCCCTTTTTCATCTAAAATATCATCATTGATATGCACTTTCAAAACTTCAGCAATTACTAAATTTCCTGCACCTCCTTCTTCTCCTAATACTACAATATCATTTACTTTGCACTCGAAATTTATTGGAGATTCTAAAATTCTGCTGGGCTTAATTAAGTCTGATTTCACTTCTGTTAGTCCAGATTTTTCAAATTCATTTACCCCTTTTTCGAAACTGCAAGAAGCTAATGAAACTTGTTGAGCTGTATCTTCAGTAACTAATGCTATTACACATTCTTTTACGTCCATTACATTTTCTAAAGTGTGTTTATTTGTTCCGAATCTTCCGCTTTTTACAGGGGAGAAAACCATAATTGGTGGGTTTACAGAAAAGACATTGAAGAATGAAAATGGAGCTAAATTTTGGGTTCCATCTTTATCAACTGTACTTACTAAAGCAATTGGTCTTGGTGTTACGGCTGATGATAAAATCCTATATAATCCCTCTACTTCTCCTTTAGTTATGTCTAATGTTTTTATCATTTTTTCAATTTTAAAATTGAGTGATCAGAATTTGCTTTTACAATTTTATTTGTGATTTTTCCTAATCCTTCAATTTGCATTTCTACCTCATCATTTTCCTCTATCCATCTTTCTTGATACTCTGGATTATCTCTTTTCCCAGTACCATTTAGTTCTAACAAACATCCTGTTCCAACAGTTCCTGATCCAATTACATCTCCAGGAAATAATTCAACACCATATGAAGCTCTCTCAATTATTTCAGCAAAACTCCAATTCATATCTTTTGCATTTCCTTTTGAAAGTAATTCTCCATTTACATAACAACTCATTTTTAAATCGTATTTTTTACCAAAAGGAGTATCAATACTCTTGCTTTCTAATTCATCAGGAGTTACTAAATAAGGACCAATTACATTCGCAAAATCTTTCCCTTTTGCAGGGCCTAAATTCAGTTTCATTTCTTCCATTTGCAATCTTCTGGCGCTTATGTCATTCAAAATACAGAATCCAGCAATGTGCTTATCTGCATCTTTAGCTAAAATATTTTTACCTCCCTTTCCAATTACAATAGCAAATTCTAGTTCATAATCTAACCTGTGAAAATGATCGGGCATAAGTTCTATTTCTTCTCCATCTCCAAACATAGCATTGTGGTTAGAAAAATAAAATACCGGAAATTCATCAAATTCAGGAATCATATCTACCCCTCTATTTTTTCTGGAGGTAGCAACATGTTGCCTAAAAGCATAAGCATCACGAAAAGAAGTAGGTTTTGGTATAGTTGGTAAAACAGTAACGTCTTTAATGTCGTGTTTCAAACAATCTTCATTACAAATAAAGGAAGCTACTTGGTCCTGGTATTTTTTAAGCTGAATAAGTTCAATTAAAGAGATATTACCAAAACAATTATTTAGGCCGTATACTAACTGATTTTGCAACACTCCAATTTGAGGAGTATCAAAATTATTTATTTTATAAGTAAGGAGTTTCATTTTGTAAGGCAAAATTATCATTTTTATTTTAGGGAGGATGTAATTCATGCTATGTTTGTGTTTTATGTATTATATTTGCATAAAAATAACAGTATGCCAAGATATCATAAATTAGGAAAGATGCCTCATAAAAGGCACACCACATTCCGAAAAGAAGATGGAAACATCCATTATGAAGAACTTTTTGGAACAATTGGCTTTGACGGAATGTCGTCCTTGCTATATCATTTGCACAGACCAACACAAGTTAAAAATATTGCAGAAGCATACTCTGTTGCACCAGAAATTGCAGTGGATAAAAACCTAAAATCCTATATGTTAAAAGGGTTTGAAGCGCCAAAGGTTGCCGATCATTTAAAGAGTAGAATTTCTATTATGTTGAATAATGATTTGAATATCTTGCTTTCGGCTCCAACTAATTTGGAAGAGGATTATTTTTATAAAAACACAGATGGAGATGAAGTAATTTTCGTGCATAAAGGAACAGGAACTTTACGAACTTTTGTAGGGAATATTAAGTTTAAGGAAGGTGATTATTTAGTAATTCCTAGAGGAATGATTTATACTATGAAGTTCAATTCTTCTGAAAATAGATTGTTTATTGTAGAATCGTACACTCCTGTTTATACTCCAAAAAGATATCGTAATCATTTCGGACAAATGTTAGAGAATTCTCCTTATTGCGAGCGTGATATAATAGTGCCGGAAGAATTAGAAACCCATGATGAGCAAGGTGATTTCGTTATCAAAATAAAAAAGGAACAAATGATTCATGAGTATACTTATGCATCACATCCCTTTGATGTAGCAGGTTGGGATGGTTACAATTTTCCGTATGCATTTTCAATACATGATTTTGAACCAATAACTGGAAGAATTCATCAGCCACCACCCGTTCACCAAACTTTTGAAACAAGCAGATTTGTAATTTGTTCGTTCTGCCCAAGGATGTACGATTATCATCCAGAATCAATCCCAGCACCTTACAATCATTCTAATATCGATTCCGATGAAGTGTTGTATTATGTTGCTGGCGATTTTATGAGTAGAAATCATGTAGATGAAGGATATATTTCTTTGCATCCTGCAGGGATTCCTCACGGACCACACCCTGGTGCAGCAGAAAGGAGTATTGGACAAACGGAAACGGATGAATTGGCAGTAATGGTAGATACTTTTGCTCCACTAAAATTAACAAAAGCAGCTATTGAATTTTCGGATGGAGTTTACCATCAATCATGGCTTGAAAAATAAATATTAAAAGATGAGAGAAGACTTAACAAAAATAAACAATACTACTTATTCCTTAGATAAAATATTCCCAGACGCACAGGATTTTTTACCTTTATTAGGAACGGATTATGTAGAGTATTATGTGGGAAATGCTAAACAAGCAGCTCACTTTTATAAAACAGCTTTAGGCTTTCAATCTTTAGCATATGCTGGGTTGGAAACTGGTGTTACGGACAGAACTTCTTATGTTGTGGTTCAGGATAAAATCAGAATTGTATTTACGACACCAATGCCAGGAGAAGATAATGAGATTTTTGATCACATTAAAAAACATGGTGATGGAGTTAAGGTAATCGCCCTTTGGGTAGATGATGCAAAAAAGGCTTGGGAAGAAACAACAAGTAGAGGTGCTGAATCTTACTTAGAACCAAAAACAGAAAAGGATAATGATGGTGAGGTGGCAACATCAGGGATTAAAATTTATGGAGATACCGTTCATATTTTTGTAGAGCGTAAAAACTACAAAGGAACTTTTATGCCAGGATTTGAAAAGTGGGAATCGCACTATAATCCTGAATCTGTTGGATTGAAATACATTGACCACATGGTGGCAAATGTAGGTTGGAATGAAATGAACATTTGGGAGAAATTCTATAATGAAACTATGGGATTTGCTAACCTTATCACTTTTGATGATAAAGATATTTCTACTCAGTATACTGCCTTAATGAGTAAGGTAATGACTAATGGAAATGGGAGGGTAAAGTTTCCAATTAATGAACCTGCAAAAGGAAAAAAGAAATCACAAATTGAGGAGTATTTGGATTTTTATGATGGCCCAGGGGTACAACATGTTGCAGTAGCAACTGATGATATTGTAAGTACAGTTTCTGCAATGAAAGCAAGAGGAGTAGAGTTTTTATATGTTCCGGGAGTGTATTATGATACAGTAGGGGATAGAGTAGGAGAGATTGCTGAGGATATGGCAATTTTGAAAAAACATGGTATTTTGGTGGATAGAGATGATGAAGGTTATTTATTGCAAATTTTTACAAAACCATTAACCGACAGGCCCACTTTATTCTTTGAAATTATCCAAAGAAAAGGAGCCCAATCATTTGGGAAAGGAAACTTTAAAGCGTTATTTGAATCCATAGAGGCAGAACAAGAAAGAAGAGGAACTTTATAATATGTTAAAAATAGGAGACAAAGCACCCGCAATAAATTCCATTGATGAGAATGGTGATGCAATTACTTTAGAACAGTTTAAAGGGAAGAAAGTAGTATTGTATTTTTACCCAAAAGATATGACACCAGGTTGTACTATGCAATCTTGTAATTTGAGGGACAACTACAAAATGCTTTTAGACAAGGGGTATGTGGTGTTGGGCTGCTCAGCTGATAGTCCTGAAAGGCACCAAAAATTTATTGCAAAACATGATTTACCTTTCTCGCTTATCTCAGATGAAAGTAAAGAAGTACTAAACGCTTATGGCGTCTGGGGACCCAAAAAATTTATGGGTAAGGAATATGATGGAATAAACAGAACTACTTTTGTAATTGATAAAGATGGAATAATAAAAGATATTATCACGAAAGTAAAAACCAAAGCACATACTTCTCAAATCTTGGAATCTAAGTAGTTTATTGTTTTGCTTTGAAAGACCAAGTAATATTGAAGGTAGCTACAATATCTCCTTGCTCATCTGTTGCAGTAGTTGTTACAACTATGCTTTGCCCTTCTTTTGCTTTAATGCTTTTATTTATGCAATCTTGTATTTCCTTCCCTTGTTTACAGTTGAAGTCAATTAGTCCAACTGCTTTTTTAGAAAACTCTATATTAACACCCACAACTAACATGGATATTGCTGGTTTGTTTTTATAAATAAAACTTGCTGCTAATATACCGGAAGCTAATTCTCCTGCCATTGATAAAGCTGCAAAATAAATTGACTTAAACGGGTTTTTGTTTAAATAGTTATACTTTATTTGAACTGTAGATTGCGTGTCGTTTAAGAATTTTAATTTAACTCCAGCTAAAAATGCTAATGGTAATTTTAAAATTAAAAATAACTTAAAGAAAATGGGATTTAGCATTTTCTGTTGGAAGAGTTTTTTATTTTCAGTGTTCATTGATAAAAAGTTAAAACAACAACCTAAAAACCTCTTCAATTTTCCCGCATTGTAAGATATCAATTTTAAAACCTTTGGCATTAAATTTATTGTACTTGGAAATAATTATTTGTTTGTAGCCTAGTTTCTCAGCTTCTGCAATTCGGCTTTCAATTCTGTTTACTGCTCGTATTTCTCCACTTAGTCCTATTTCTCCAGCAAAACAAGTAAGAGTATCAAGTGCAACATCTTGGTCAGATGAAAGTATAGAACAAACCACAGCCAAATCTATAGCAGTATCATCAATTTTAATGCCTCCTGTAATATTTAAGAAGACATCTTTTGCTCCTAATTTAAAGCCACATCTTTTTTCCAAAACAGCCAAGAGCATATTCATTCTTTTAGTGTCAAAACCAGTAGCCGACCTTTGTGGGTTCCCGTAAACTGCCGAACTTACCAAAGATTGTATTTCTACAAGTAGCGGACGAGCGCCTTCAATTGTGGCAGCAATTCCAACTCCACTTGTCGCCTCATCTCTTTCTGATATGAGTATCTCGGAAGGGTTGCTTACTTCCCTAAGTCCTTCTTGGTTCATTTCATATACCCCTAATTCTGATGCTGAGCCAAAGCGATTTTTCACTGTCCTAAGTATTCTGTAAACATGGTTTCTGTCTCCTTCAAATTGAAGTACGGTATCTACCATGTGCTCTAATATTTTTGGCCCTGCAATGGCCCCATCTTTGTTTATATGTCCAATTAAGAAAACGGCTGTTCCTGTTTCTTTGGCGTACTTTATAAGTTCGGCCGTGCATTCTCGTATTTGTGAAACTGATCCTGGAGAAGAATCAATATGTGCCGTGTGTAGGGTTTGTATCGAATCAATTACTAAAATATCGGGCTGTAATTTTTCTATTTGCTGGAAAATATTTTGAGTAGAAGTTTCGGTTAGGATATAACAATGCTCAGAATTTTTATTGATTCTTTCAGCCCGCATTTTTATTTGTTTTTCGCTTTCTTCCCCTGATACATAGAGTATTTTTCTACTTTTTGAACTCAGTGCAAACTGCAATAATAAAGTTGATTTTCCTATTCCGGGTTCTCCTCCTAAAAGAATAAGTGAGCCAGGTACAATTCCTCCCCCTAATACTCGGTTGAGTTCTTTGTCGTTGGTTATGATTCGTTTTTCATTGGTGTAATCAATCTCACTAACTAAGGTCGGCTTGTTTATTTTCTCTGATTTAAAGCCTCCTTTGTTATCACTTTCTTTGGTTAGTACTTCTTCAACAAAAGTATTCCACTCATTACATTGCGGGCATTTTCCTAGCCATTTTGGGGATTGTGTACCACAGCTTTGGCAAAAAAAAGCAGATTGAATTTTCTTTTTTGCCATTAAGAGTTTTTGATTTTTTCAATAATTGTAGTGCTTGAAAATCCATCAACAAAAGGAACAAGTTTTACCTTTCCTCCATTGTTCTGTACAATTTCTTGCCCTACAATAGTCTCAATTTCATAATCACCACCTTTTGCGAGTACATCTGGTAAAAGTGTACTTATTAAATTAATTGGCGTGTCTTCTGGAAATAAAATTACTGCATCAACAAAATTAAGTGCTGCTAACAAAATGGATCTTGCTTGCTCATCAATGATTGGGCGATCTTCCCCTTTTAATTTTTGTATAGAAGTATCTGAATTTAATCCGATAATTAATCTGTCACCTAAATCAGCAGTTTGTGCCAATACTTCAATATGTCCTCTATGTATTATGTCAAAACAACCATTAGTAAAAACGACCTCTTCCCCAGCTTGTTTCCAAGCATTCACTTGATTTTTTAAATCATCAAGCGAAAATATTTTGCTGTTTATTTTATTAAGATGCGACATTTTTTTTCTTTTTTGATACGAACAAAATTAACAAGCCAATTGAACCCATAATTATAGCGACTAAAGTCTGTGCTACATGAACTATGGTTGGAAATAATAATGCAGGATTTGTTGGATCACCACCTTCTCCTAAGTAAATTGTTCCCACACCTAATACTGATAGTCCAATCATTACAATTGCATGATAAGATCCTACTCCTCCCGGGGTGGGAATTACCATTCCTATTCCACCTAATACTAATAGGAAAAGTCCATCACCAGCAGTTAAGTGGCTTGTTTCTTGCATGCTGAAAAAGCAGATATAAGTCATCAGGAAATACATAATCCAGATACTAAAAGTATGAAACCAGAATGCTGTTTTCCTTTTCATGTTTTTAATGCTTTTAAATCCCTCTTTCAGCCCTTCAATAAAATCTAAGACTTTATCATAAAAAGATGATTTTTTAAGCCATTTTTTAAGAAAAATAAAGGACATAACAAGTACTACAATACTTGCGATTAATAAGAGTATATTACTGTTTCCAGTACTTTCAGTTTGCTGAGTTTGAAGTGCATTGTAAAAATTAAAAATATCACTAAATTTAAGTGCAATCGTCAGCAATATTAAAAATAATAAAAAGATAAAATCAAGTACTCTTTCTACTAAAATTGTGCCAAATAATTTGTCAACAGGAATTTTATCAGTTTGGTTTAAAGCAGTACATCTTGAAATTTCTCCAGCTCTAGGAATAAACATATTTGTAAAATACCCAACCGATACAGCAGAAATAGAATTCCGTTTTGATGATTTATAACCAAGAGCATCAATCAGAATGATCCATCTTAGGCCTCTACTTACATAGGCCCATCCTCCAAAAATCATTGATAAGACTACCCATTTCCCGTTTACTTTTTTTATTTCTTCAACTAGCCTTACTGGGTCTTGGTTTTTAAAAAGCAAGTATAAAATTCCAAAAGCAAGGCCTAATGACGCAATATATTTTAAAACTTTTAAAAGCACCTTTTTGTTCATTCTGTAAAACTATAAAATTATATTATCAATTAATCGAACGCCATAAATATATGCTGCTATGCAAACTGCTGATTGATTTTCTACTTCCCATTCTTTAATTTCTTTCATCTGATTTAAAGATACAAATTCAGCATATTCAAGCTCTAAGTTTCTACTTTTCTCAAAAGCACTTTTTATGTATTTTTGCAATTCAGATATTCCTAAGTTTTTGTTTTCAGTGCAAAAATTTAAACATTTACTAATGAGTAAAGCTTCCGTTTTTGCATTTGCAGATAGTAAAGAATTTCTTGAACTTTTCGCTAATCCATTTCCTTCTCTAATAGTAGGTATGCCAATAATTTCAATATCGGACTGCATTTGTTTTACCAATGCTTTTACAATTTGTAGTTGTTGTAAATCTTTTTGTCCGAAAAATGCTTTTGTAGGGTTTATAATATTGAAGAATTTTTCAACTATAGTTGCCATTCCATTAAAATGTCCTGGTCTATATTCCCCCTCCATTGATGCAGCTAAACTTCCAAAGTTAAACTCTTTCGCTTTCTCTCCTTTTGCATACAAATCATCAATAAATGGCGTGTAAACGATATCACAATTTACCTTTTTTAACTTTTCTAAATCAGATTTTAAGGTGTTTGGGTATTTTTCTAAATCACCAGAATTATTAAACTGTGTGGGGTTTACGAATATACTGCAAATTGAAATGTCACATTCTCTTTTTGAACTTTCAATTAATTGTAAATGTCCACTA